>Ga0123354_10011862_pt1 | contig 13491 bp, 9 predicted proteins | sample TergutLab28metaG_2_FD_97872 | JGI IMG/M metagenome (GOLD analysis project Ga0123354, IMG submission 97872) | Labiotermes labralis P4 segment gut microbial communities from Petit-Saut dam, French Guiana - Lab288 P4 | ecosystem: Host-associated > Arthropoda: Insects > Digestive system > Gut ... | reverse complement strand
CCTTGCTAATCTCCATCGGTAGCCCCCTTGTCGCGTTAGCTGGTTAGTTGGACCTGACCAAAACTAACCGACTTGGCGGGCTACTGCCATTTTTCAAATGTGCGAAACTTTCTGTACGTTATCTACGGAACACAGCAGGCAGGGCATTTGCTTCGACTATCGGAGCCTGTAAGCAAGAGAGGATTTTCCAGCAATATCTGGGCGGATCGGCTCGAGAAGGTTTTTATGGAGGCATGAGGGGTAGTTAGGAAACTCAGCCAAAGAGAGGATGGTGGACAAAATATCTAGCCCATTAGAGGCAATGTTAAATGTTAATAGATGGATGAGACCAGTTGCCTAAGCGAATATATATCACATGAAGTCTACTACTCGTGCTGAATATAAAACCGCTCTACTAAATCAATAATTAAGTCAGAAGGCTGTTCGCCTCTATCCTTCATTGCCAGCATCTCTTTCAATTGATTTTTCGTAATAAATAAAATGATTTTATTGTCACGAGTAAAAACTGTATTACGTTGTCTATGTGCCGACTCAACAGGATCTTTACTACAAATCATTATTGAAAGTCGCCCCATTTGATCTGTCATATAATTTCTTGTTTGATCGACTTCTTTATGTCCGATATCTGTAGAATCATAATTTTTGAACTCAAATAAAATCATTCTGGCATTTAATTCCAAGAAAAGAAGATGCCAATTTTTTGCAGCAATATCTTCAGTTATGGTAATATTTCGATTAGGGAAAATAGCATCCCTGCGATTGATTTCAGAATATGTTCGCCCTTGTCTCTTTGGTTCACTCAATGGTGGAACAAACAAAAACTTTAGAATGTCTGTACAGACATTTTCAAATTGACCCCATCCTATTTTTCCCAAAGGACAGGCATCTAATTGTTGAATAAAATCATTTACCTGGTTCATTTTGGAAAATATTTATTTGCAATTCTTTTTCTATTTGCAATTAATTTTTTCAAAAGTAGTCCATCGATTATTTCAATATTAAAATTGTTATCCACCCTGATATCATTCAGATATTCTTCAACAACAGTGTTTAGCTGGCTGTTTGTTATTAATAGTAAATTAGCATTTTTCTTGTTGTTATATTTATATCGCTCAATTACTTGCTTTATCGTTTTGATATCAAACCGAGATTTGGAATAAAATTTGGTCTCAATCAACCAAAGTTCTTTTCGCTTCTGCCCAAAAGGATTCTTTGGAAAATATTCCGCCACAAAATCAAACCCTGCATCACGAGATTCTTGTTCTTTTTGAATATTTTTAAATCCGTATGCTTTCAACAAATCGTATATTAATTCTTCATATTCTCTATGGTTAAAATTATCGAATAAAACATCAGGCATAACCTTCAGTAGATCAATAAGTTTTGCAATTCCTTTGATAAAATTAGTTGCCAAATTGATAATTGTATACTCAAAGATGTCAATAGGAACATTCCATTTTTCAATAAAAACAGGAATAATAGAAATTTTTCTTTGTCTTGCTTGCTGAAAAAAATTCTGTATGTATTTAAAATGAAAATATTCGTGAAATAGTGACTCTGATAATAAAATTACAACAAAGTCACCTGATTGAAATATATATTGAATTTCGTTGAATATATTTTTCTCGTAAGAAGTATATTCATACTCTGTTACTACATCTAAACCAACACTTTGAAGTTGCTCAGCAAGCAACATCGCCTTCTGCTTATCCACACAGGAATAAGACAAAAATATTCGCTTTCGTCTGTTGTTTTCAGTCATGTCTTCTACTAGTTGAGAGCTCGTGTTGGGGTATTTGTACTGTCACTAAAGGGTTGCTGTCAACGCCTAACTATGCGATTTTTTTTAATTTATCAAAAAAACGCCCGGAAAGAACTGCATAATACCTTGTTGTCATATATATTGTCGTTCTCAATCTGCTCCATTTTTTGTGCTGTACACAATGACGGCACAAAACCCCTTGGACACAAGGCGACATAACCTTCCAAGGTGTTTATCCTACCTCGCCTCGACCTATCCTGAAAATCAGGCAAAAATCTGTCAAGCGAAACTTTTTGGATTTTACAATCGTTAGGGATCAGGAGGACGAGTTTACCTGACAAAAAACTCAAAGGACATTGTTCATGGGATTTCTGCTCCAAGGTGCGGAATGGAAAGCCAGATTTCGCGGAGAAGAAAAATCGGGGCAGGTTTAGACTCGGGAGTGGTCTTTATCCATGGTCTTGGCCAGGGCAAACATGGTGACGGACGCGGCCCCGGCCCGGAGCAGCAAAATCCGACAGGCGAGCAGGGAACAGCCGGTGGTGGCGATGTCGTCCAACAACAACACGTCGCGGCCGTGAACCAAATGCTGGTGTCTCACCTGAATGGAATTGAGATGGACTTGCAGCGACCGCTCACCGCCCCCGGACAGCTTGGCGATTTCCGTATGCCGGTACAGGCAGCGGCGGGCGTTGACCACATCGGGACGCTCCTTGCATAATTCTTTAGCGACAAGGCCGATGCCGTCCCTCGTACAAGTGCCCACACCATGCGGCGGCACAACGCATACGGCAGCATTGCCTGAGGACAGCAAGACGTTCTCCGCTTCCATGACCAGTCCCATAAAATGCCGGGCTGTTCCGAATCCGCCAGCTTTCAACCGCAGCATCCGCCCTGAATCATAATCGAACAGGGGATTTTTGCCGCCGCGCATGGGGTGGTATGTGGTCAAAAAATGAATGTCCGCCAAAGAGGCCGATTCCGGCTCGGGCAAAGAAAACAGCGCCAACCCTTGGGCGAGCGCCCTGGCGTGGATATCCGTCTCCTCTTTGCCGCCTGTCGCCTTATGTTCTGAACGCGAGGCCATGCCCCCCAATATGCCTGGCACCCTTTTTCTTCAAGGAGGTTCAGCGCATCCGCAAGCACGGCGCTTCCAGCCCAACCTTGTCCGCATACTGTTCCAAAGGCAACGATGGCTCCTTCGGTTTCTGCTCCAGGCGCGGCAGTTTTGCCAGCTCCATATCCCCAGCAATACCGAAGGCATAGGCCGCTGTCCGAATGGCGTAACGCTGCCAGTCGCGGTTTTCTTTCTCGCGTAATTCCGGGGCGCAACGCCATATCGCGTCAATAACGACCTCCCGGCTGTGGCCTTCGGTTCGCATGAGCAAGGCGATCCGGGCGTCCTGACGGGAGAATGATTCCGGAGGTGTGGGCGGTACTTTGCTGAAAAGCGCCATGCCTGCAGTCAAGGCAGCCAGGCGGGCGTTTTGTTTCCGCAGAACTTTCTGATGGATGGCGTATGCGGCCAGAGCTTCAGCCGAGCTTGTGGCAAGAGGTGGAGGCGTAAGAACAGGGAGGAGCGGCCTATTCCGGTAACGCCAGCAGTCGGCCTGATAGTTGAGGCCATGGGCGTTAAGCCAGCCCTTGAAGCTCTGTCGTCTTCGGCCGGAATGCTGACGCAAAGCGACCAAGACCCGCCGTTCTTCCCGTTGTTTCGTGGCCAGGCTCCGCCGGGCGGAATTGAGAGCAAAGAAATTGTTCCCAACCAGACGGCCGGCAAGCTGTTTACGTTCCAGCTTATGCCGCATTTTTAGTTCCATGAGACCAGACGGCTGTGGCTGGCCGGATTGCTTGACCTGGAATTTGTCGCGCTCGGCCCGGTACCGCTTCCATTCCTCCGGGTTGACGGCGCTGACCGGCTCCGGCGCGACTTTCTCCGGCTCGCCATACTCACCCGGCATAAATTCTCCCAGACGCTTACACAAATTCCCCATGCTGAAAGAGCGGTCCACTGACGATGCCTTGACGGCGGTCTCGCCCACAAAAATGAGCGCTCCAGATCCTTTTTTCTCAAAACGCAATCCGGCTTCGGCCAATTTTTGATGAAGTTCCGGCCAGGAAACAGCGTTTTTTATAATCGCATGGCCACGCTCCTGCGCGAGGCGCTGAGCGGATTTTTCGCCCGTTTCGGCTTCAAAGTCCAAGGCTTCGGCTTTGGGTTTCGGCCTGTTTTTTGGCCGGGGAACCGGGACAATCTTGGCCGATTCGTCCACCATGTAGCGGCCATTCTGCTCCCTGGCCCAACCCTGCCTATGCTCGATTTCAGCCACGATTCTATGTCCCGCTTCAATGTCAAAACCATTGTGCGGCTGTATGACTTTTTCCGTTTCCGGGTTCATCCGGTTGACCGCAATATGAACATGGTAATTTTCGGTGTTGTAATGCAGGCCATAAATAACTTGGTGGCCGGAAAGCCCCATGCGCTCCAAAAAAATGTCCACCAGTTCGTCCACCTGTTCCGGCGTGGGCTGTTCGTTTTCCCTCCATGAAAACATCCAGTGGGCGACCGGCATCCGGCTGTGGACGGATTCATTGGCAAGGGCGATCATCTCCATTTTCTGACCACCGTGGGTCGCTGAAAAGAATCCGCGACTCCCACTGTGTTCGATTTTTTCCAACGGGTTCACGTCACGGGGGCTGCGGATGTAGTCCACCAGATCGCCGATCTGCCAGGCTTTCGGCTTCATGGTCTGTTTGCGTTTGACCTTTTTAACAACCATGCCCTCTACCCTGCCGCTATACGTTCTATGGCTTGGCCGAGCCGCCGCAAGAGTCCTTCCAGATACTCCATAAGCTCCGGGCTTGCTCCGGCCTGCCGGAGCATCCCGAAATTGTTTTTGAGCAGGCCGCCCTGGCGCCGCAATTCACGGATCATCCGCTCGTCAGTGTGGGCCAGGATCGGCCTGCCTCCGAAAAATCGCCGCCGCATGTATTCGGATACGGAGAGACCGGCAACGGCGGCCTGATCTTCCAGACGCGAGTCCTCGTAGTCGGTGAGGCGAATCGTCCTTCGCCGGAAACGAGGAGCGCGTCCACTATCTTTTGCTTTCATGCCTTTGCTCCTTTGGAACGCGAGAAGCGTAGCGCCGAGCGTTCCTGCCTTTGGGAGTCCAGAGGGCCAAGCCCTCTGGCAGGATGGCTGTTGTCGTCAGACAACTACCATCCTGCCCCGACAAACCCGGTACGGGGAGTGGCCATTTTGGGAATTTTGCAAAAACTGTGTGGTATGGCCGTCAGGACTCTTTATCCCAGGAGGGAACGCATGGAAGGAAAAAGCAGATTTACGCCGAAGCAGATCAACAAGGCGCTGAGGCTCCTGCGTGAACTGCCGGTCAAAGATGGACGCAAAAGCATCCAGGAAGCGCTACACCATTTGGAGCAAGGCATGAAGGAAGCCATCCAGAAAGGATACAGTCGAGGGGAGATACGGCGGACCATAGCGGCGGCTGAAGTCACAATCTCCTCCACGACGTTGAAGGGTTTTTTGGCCGAAGATCAGAAAGAAGTCGGACAAAAACAGAATGAAAAAACGGTCAAGGGATCGAGAAAGTCCGGCCAGTACATCAAGGGAGGAGCGGCCGGAAAGACGAAAACCGATGCTCAGAGACAAGGCGAAGAAATGGCCGGCATCGGAAGGTCTGACGGCATGGGGGGACAAGGCGAATTGGAATCATCGGCCAGTAATTCGGTCAGTAACGAGCCTTACGTCCGATCCGAACATGACGGGGAAGCCGCCAGTAATTCGGAAAACTCCAGCCGGAAACAACATGGAGGCTTGGCCGGAGAGGATCAACAAACCGGGCGGAAACAAGCTCGTGACATGGCCGGAAAAGTTTCACCAGGAAGCCTCATCATTAAACCCGATACACCCAGGGAGGAGTTATGAACGCGCCCATTTATTATGTTGGAGGAAGCAAGGGAGGCGTAGGTAAAAGCAAGCTGGCCTTCGCCCTTATCGATTATCTCAAAGAACGGGAGCAAAATGTCCTGCTGTTGGAAACGGACAGCTCCAACCCGGATGTCTGGAAGGCGCACCATGGATACGAAAGCCCAGTCTTAGTCTGCAAGCCGATCAATCTTGATGTGGCTGAAGGCTGGATCGAGCTGGTGAACCACTGTGACGAGTATCCCGGTCACATCACGGTCATAAATTCCGCTGCCCGGAGCAATGCGGGTATAGAAAAATATGGGATCACGCTCAAAGAAACCCTGGGAGAGCTGCAACGCGATATGACGGCCTTCTGGCTCATCAATCGGCAGCTTGATTCTGTGGAACTTTTGCGTTCCTTTCTGGATGTTTTTCCCGACGCCCTGGTTCATGTCTGTCGCAATCTCCATTTCGGGGAGGCGGACAAGTTTGAACTGTACAATGGAAGCAAGACCCGAAAAGGCATCGAACAAAAAGGCCGTACCCTGGACTTCCCTGAACTGGCGAGCCGGGTGGCCGACAAAATATACAGCGACCGACTGCCGATTTGGGAAGCCTTGGCCGGATTGCCTCTTGGCGACCGGGCGGAGCTGAAACGATGGCGATTGCGATGCGCTGAGATGTTTGAGCGGATTTTACCCAATGCCCGGTCGGAAGTTACCCTGAAAGCGGAAGGTGGCACAGAATGAAGGCGGACAGGATCAAACGGCTGGAAAAACTGTTGGAACGAAAATTGTCGGCAGAGGAAAAAGCGCGTCTGCGAAACATCGGGCGCGTCCTGGGCATAGGCGACAACGACGCTTTATGGGATGTAGTGGCGGCCCTGGAATATCAACGGGCGTATTATGATGAACTGCCACAAAAAATCGCCTCTGCTTCGACGGATATTTTGCAGAGGATTTCTGACGCTGCCGGGGCGGAAGCGCGGCGGACACAAGGGCAACTGGCTGAAAGCGTGGCAGGTCTGGCGCAAAAGCTCGCGGTGCGGATCAACCTGTCCACTCTTCTACCGATGGGGCTTGGCGCTCTGGTCTGTTTGTTGGCTTACGGGAGCCTCTCCATGTGGGCGGGCTTTCGCCTTGGGTCAGGGCAGACGCATGATCTGATGTGGATTCTGCGGATGCCCTCCGGCGTCCTCATGGGTCTCCTCTGTTTAGCCGGAGGTATGTACTTGGGTGTTCATGCGGCCAAAGGATTTTCCGAAGGCGGCAGGGAATGGAAAAAGAAAATGCTCATTACCTTGGTCATGGTGGCAGTGGGCTGGGTGCTGACCGGGTTTGGGATATGATGCAGGTACAAACGTGAGAAGCTCTGTCCGGGGTTTCTCGCACAAAACTAGAACTATGCGCTTCGTAGTTTCTCCATGGCCTTTGTGAATATTTCAAAAGAAAGAAAGGTGTTATGGGCGACGGTGTTGCGCACATCGCGCCATGCGGCGATAGCATCCTGCAGAGGAAAGGGGCAGTACCGTAAGTACTTTTTGATATAGGCTGGCAATGGACCGATTTCATAGCGTATATGTTCCCAGCCACTTTTAGGGCCGTTTTGGTGCCAGCTGTCGCCGCATGCACCCGCCAGGCGCGAGCAGAGGTATTTGTGAACATCTTGGACAAGGGGCAGAATAACTTGTTGTTGTCCTCGGCAGATCATGCGCTTTAGGCTACCATGCCTATTGACCACAACTAATGCAGCAGGGTGGATGAAGGGATGTCCGCTTCTATCTGCATCAAGCAGGCCTTGTCGCCACAGATCAAACTCTTTATTCCCACTCAAAAAGTCGCTTGACCTAGTTAATACTGGAATCTCGTATAACTCTTTATCTGCGTAGATTATCGCAGCATGTTCTGCGTTACGGGCTCGCTCTGCAACAGGAAGTCCCTTTAGCAAAGCAGTTATATCCGGTACAGTCAACGGGGTGCTTTGAAACAATTCTCCGACCAACAGAGGGTCCGTAATGGCTAATCCGACACATAACGAATAGATCCACCAAGCAACGCTTTCATCCTTTGGAGGAAAATCCCTCAAGGAGGACTCTACAACACATCCGAGATCGGCTTGTCCCCATTTACCTTGCCAACACAGAGTTTCCAGGCAGATATCCGATTGTGGAAGCGGTAAAAGCGGTGGCAAGATGACAACAACCGTCCACGCTGGTTCGATTTTTCGGTCTTTCAGGCGTTTTGCGTTATCTGAAAGGCGGTATAACGGGGTCAAGGCGAACTGAGTGTCCTTTGTAGCAAGACTGGCGGCTTCTGCAATAATAAAGGAACAACCGAGATCCACCTCAAGCAACCGGTTAAAGTCTATCTCGTCCTGTCCTGTTGTGTCGCGCACAATCTGCAGAAGCCAGTCTTCAAAAAACATGCCCTGTGGAACGATTCCCCGTGAACTTGTTCCATATCCTCCCAGGTACAAGTATCTTTTCAATGCCGTGGCGAAATTCGAAATATCCATGCCCCCGGGTAACATCACTACGCAATGCCGCCGGCTGGAAATGGTGTCGGCAACATTTTTGAGAAATACCAGCCCGGAAGGCAATTCCCAAAGAGTCATGCTATTTTTTCCTGGTCAAGACTGCCGGCCAAACAGGGCTCAAGAGACAAAAATCCTGCGCCGATCCGCAAAAGGACGCCCAAATCCACCAACATGTCCAGCAGGTCTCGCACCTGTTCCTGTGTTTGGGAGGTCGGCTGCATAAGCTCCCAACATTGCGTTATGGGCACAGGCTCGCCGTAGTTGTGAAAAACATCGACAACCTCTTTGACCGCAGGCAAATCCGGGAAGGCATAGCCACTTTTGCTCAGGCTCGGGAGGCCGTTACCGCTCAGGCGAGCCATAACCAAGCCGTCCCATCCACCTGTAATGCGCATGATATCTTCCACCCGCTCAGGCGGAGGCAGGCTACTATGGAACCAGTCTTCCAGACTTGACTGTGTCCAGCGGTGTAGGAAAAACACTTGTGTGGCTCCACTGTTGAGGATACCGGCGTCTTTAAGTTGAGGCCAAACCTCCATAAAATAATGGGTAGCCTCGACCAAACAGACAAATTTGACGAATTTTCGATCGTTTCGCAGCTTACCCAACCAATTATGGATTTCTGTGAGCGCGGTAGCCGTATCCGCTATTTCTTGAGAGTCTTTCCACGCGATCAATCCTCCAGTCCGGCAGCTTTCATTGCTCCGGCGCAGATGGCTTAGGATTTCTTGGGAGGTAAATCCCTTGCCCGGCCCCATGGTGATGCCGTCTTCAGGTATGCTGCCGAATTGCAGGGTTTCAGAAACACGTTCCAGACCCAACGCTGCCGAGCCGACAACCAAAACCAACCCCGTCTGTCGCGCATAAATGACGTTGTATTGCCCAAGGGTCAGGGGGCTAGGTGCAGTGACCTGCTCATGGCGCAAGACGAATCGCGCATCGCCTAATTGCGTCGGCGGAGTGTAGCCCCTCTGGAAGAATTGTCCCAACTGATCCTGGATTTTTTCCTCACCACCTAACAACTCAATGATGTTGGGCGTTCGCAAACGATACATGACACCCACAGGAGAGAGGATACCGAGCCCCACCATCTCTTCCAGTAAACTTTCCACCTCGGCTTGCTCCGCGTCTTTAAAGGCGGCTGGCCATATTTTGCGCAACTCTTCCAACAGTTCGGGAATGCGCATGCCTAATCCTGGCTCCGTCAGTTCCTCTAAAGCCAGCGTGTAGCCGATCACTCGGTACCGCTTGTCCAGATCCAGAGTCCATTCAAAACGGTCTCGCATTTGCTTTCGTAGATCCGTTTTTTTATACACTTGGGCAATGATCTCCTTGCTAATGAACGACGCTGGTTGCGCCGTCGTATCGGAGCGTTCACCCCTGGATTTCACTAGCTCGGCACAGAAAAGCTGGATCAGGCTGGGGTGATAGTTGGTATGCGCTAGTATTGTGTTGACCAGCATAGCCTTTTCGAAGCGGAGCCCCAAGCTTTCCATGGGTCGCTGAACCAAATCGTAAGCCGCATCCGGCTGGAGCGGCCCCACACAAAATGGTTCGCCGAAATGCGGCAAAGGCGAATTAGAGATGCGGCTGAAGCGCTGGACGGAATGTAGACCGGTCAGCACGACCTTAAAGCGGCGTTGCGTCTCCGCCATCAGATTACGAAAGATGGTCAGCCCTGGGAAGTCTTTTTTAGTTGACTCCTGTTCTAAAATGGCGTCGCATTCGTCAAACAGAAGCAAAATGCGTCTGTTCTGATCCTCGCCCAGAAAAGATTTAACTTTAGCAGAAAATGTGTTTTCTGTAACTCGGCTATCAAGAATACCTACGGCTCGCAATTCATTTATCGCTACATTAACCAATGTTGATGTTGTTCCTAGCATACTGTGCAATAGTACATAATGACCATTCTTTATATTGTGATGGCGTTCCTTCACCTGTAACAACAGAGCAGATTTTCCTAACTGGCGTCCTCCGTAAACAATACACGGACCGAAAGGATCCCACAGATCCTCCATGACTTTTTTTCGCCCAAAAAACATTTCACGCGGAACTGCTCCAGCAGCATCCGGGGTATAGGGATTGTAAGGTGAGCCAGCCATGGCAATCGAAAACAGAGCTTCTGTGCGTGGACCGACTTCCAGGCCGTGCAGCCAGTAAAAAAGGTTGGCGTCAATAACCAAGGGAAGATAGCGTTGGTTTTGGTTGCGACCTTGCTGAATGAGACTCATGCGTTGGGTGTATGAGAGTTTGCCGAACCACAGAACCGTAATGGGTTGACTTTTGCTCACACCCTTTTGCTTGTCATTAAAGAGTGTCCCCAACAGGTTGCTCAGATAATCCGGGCTAGGAGGTCGTCCCATGATCAAAATATGACGCTTATTAGCGCCGCTCCCCCACAGGGGCAGAGGGGAACTTATGGTCATGTCGTACTGCACCACACGCCAGAAGCAGGGGCTGCCCTCCCGGTGAATTTCCTTCTGCTGTACCCCCTGCTCAAGGGAAAAGCCGAGCCAGCGCAATAACTCGGTAAGTTGCCCGACCTGTTGGCTCTGTTGCCCTTTGTCCGCTCTGAAGAGATCCGGCAGTTTGGACGACAAGTCGCGCCAAGCCGAGACCTCATCGGGCCGAGACGACTGGGGTGGGCCGAGTTCCTTGATACGCTCTTCTCGCAGTGTTTGGAAAAAGTTGTCCGCAGCATGAGCCGTCTCCCCCAGCCCCTTACGAGGCTGGCTGGAAAAGGAACCCGCCAAGGCATAGGCTAGGGTATCATAGGCGGCTCTGCATTCACCTCTCGCAGCAAGATCGCGGATGGACTCCGCGTGTTCGGGTTGGATATCTTTTTCCACCTCATCTAACCGTGTGAGCAGATTATTTTTTTGTTGTTCTTCCTGTTCGACGAGTTGCTGTCGCATAGCCTCCAATCGGGCAGCGGTCTGGCCCACATCTTCCGCCTCGTTGTCATGGCGATTGATGATATCAGCGATTTCGTGATTCAGGTCGAGTTCTTGGCGCTCTTGGATCACACCACGCAGGTAGGCGTCCACAATTTCGCTCATAACTTTGTCTTTTAGCTCCTCCAGTGAGTCTGCATATTTTTTACGTTCTTCATCCAAAGTAGCAACTAGCTCTTGGGTTTTGCTCTCTGGAAATGCTTTGAAGTATCTTTCCACAAGAACGAAATGCCCCTGCTTTATATGTTTGACTAGACTTTGCTTGAGATCGTCCAGAGAAATATCCCGCGCATCTCCCAGAAAATCGAGTAGGTCACTTTCGGAAATAGCGAAACCAGTCGCCACCGGTTGGGCATTAGGCAGGCGCACGGGCCACAAGGCCAGTTCTTGCAACGGATCTAGGGCCGGAGTGCGCGCAGAACTGGTGACGAAGAGAGACTGCAGTTCCTTAAGTTGTGTTCGCAAGAAGTAAGCATAAGGCTGGTTTGGAAGGAGTTGTGGGAACGCAGCATTGGCTATCTCGCTGAGCTGTCTGTGTGAATAGTCTGTGGCTGTTTGGGCAGGTTGAGTATTTAAGGCATTCCATTCGCTTAAAAGCTGATAGGCTGATGCGGCATCGCGTTTAATGGTGTCAAGGGCTTTGTAATCAATATCATATATTCTGCTCCGCGAGCGATTGACGCGTTCGTCTAGTTCATTGACTTCACCTTTCAAAACTCTATCATCCCAGTGTATTGCCAGGCTGTTGGCAAGAGAAGTGTAGTCGCCTTCCAGACAAGCATGGAGAGGTGCGCCCAATTTTCCACGAATAGAAAATAATTCTTTTCTTACGGCAGTAGCCCGTTGGAAGTTAGTTTTTTTGTTGGACATCGCATCCAGCATATCCCTCGTTCGGCGTTCCAATTCTTTTTGATGGTTATGATGCTGTGCATTCAGACTCAGATTCTTGAACAAGACGTCGTCCAGAGCACTCCCTCTGGCAGCGAATTCGCCCAGTTTCTCCATAAGCTGAAAGCATTTATAGGGGCGCAAAGTTTCTTTTAGGTGTGCCAAGAGATAGACATAGTTGGGGGACGGCATCATCAGCGCCGGGCGGATCAGGCTGGCGGCCAGGAGCATGCTCAAATCATCCGACAGATCATTGATACGGGTACCGTCCTCGTCCTCTTCAATGAGTTCCTTGATGCGCATCTGCGACGATTTGAATCCGGGTTGGAGCCGCGTACCCAAATGTAGAAGTTCCGCCAGCCACACAGGAATTGCCGGGATAGTGACGCTTCTCATTAACCAGTAAAGTGCATCGGAACATTGCGCGGTAAGCAGGTTCATAACGGTACGCCGCAAGCGCGTATCATGAGCTTCGGGAGTAACGGAGGGAGTATCAACTCGCCCCCCCCCCACAGGATCAGGTACATCGTCGGCTTCGACATCATACCTGGCCGCAGGTGTGTTTGTACCAATAGAGAAAGTTGGTTGGACTTCTGGCACTTGCGGGGTAATGGAGGTACCGTCGGCATTAATAGCAGGCTGCTCATCCAACAATTTCGTGCTTTCCAAATCGGTTGTTCGATCCAAGCAAGGTAGGGAAACCTTCTCGGGGGAAGATGAGGGGGTTTTCTTCGTTCCAGTAGTAGCCGAACCTCCATTTGGAACCAGATGACCCTCTGCATTCACACCTGTATTCGCATCTGTCGCACGGCCCACTCGCTCGCTGGGATCCATGTCTTCCGAGGCAGGTCGTTGCTTCGTGATGGTGAACTCTCCCTTCTTGAGCTTGCGGATGAAGTTTGCGGTAAATTCGTCTCCAAGGCGTTCCTCATCTATTTCGCTCAATGGCCTTTCACCACGAATGACAGGCACGATAATGCCTATGGTATTGGTTTTAGATGATTGCACTTTTTGGCTGGCGAGAGCCTCAAGCTCCACATCTATTGCCTCGCGGTCACGCCACTTCAAGGGCGGATCAAGATCGTCCAGCAATGCCCGTATAGCGTCAAAATCAAGATGCTCTGCTCGTCTGTGCAAGGCCTCACGCAAGGAAGTGAGACAAACCTCTCCTTCCATTTCCTGCCAGAGAAGAATATCATCTGGCCTTGATGATGCAGTTGCCTCAGGACACGGAATGCCAGCTACTTTACATGCACGCTCCAGGCCTGCACAATAATGTTCCAGTTTGCCACAAAGCTCCTTTGGAAACATTAACAGGGTGGTGGAGTAGCCCCCGTTTAAACCGGACACCCTGCCCAAGCGAAGAGGTAGGGCTAGAGATATGTCCAGACCTAGTGCTAAGGAGTTTTCCACGGTCGAGGTGG
>Ga0123354_10011856_pt1 | contig 13494 bp, 12 predicted proteins | sample TergutLab28metaG_2_FD_97872 | JGI IMG/M metagenome (GOLD analysis project Ga0123354, IMG submission 97872) | Labiotermes labralis P4 segment gut microbial communities from Petit-Saut dam, French Guiana - Lab288 P4 | ecosystem: Host-associated > Arthropoda: Insects > Digestive system > Gut ... | reverse complement strand
TTAATTAGTTCTTTTTATCAGTTTAATATCGTCTTTAGTGATGCCTTTTACTAAGTATAGAACTAGAAGATAGGCAATGGCGGCAAAAATTATAGCGGCAAGGCAAGAGATACGGATACCGAGATGTGGGGAAAGGAATGAATAAGAGCCAATGCCGGCAAGAGCAAGAGCGCAGCAAGCGATGAGCGGTTTAATTATCGTCGCTGATAAATCATATTTAATTTTAACGAATTTTGCTAGAGCAGTCAAGTTTAGGGCAATAATAACGAAATAACATATGTTAGTGGAAATAGGCGCTGCGAAAATATTCATATTGGGTATATAAATCCAGTTGATTGCGAATTTAATAAATCCGCCGATAATCATAAAAATAACGGGATAGTACATTTTACTATATGCTTGAAGGATAGCTGATGAAATGGAGAGCAGACTCGCAAAGAATATAGAAAGTGATATGGTTTGGAGAAGCGTTGGTGCGTAGGCCGGAACATTACTCACGCCATATAGTGTCTGGAGAATTGGCGTTGCAAGTGCCCAAACACCTACGGCGCATGGCATAGCAAAGAGGGAAGTTATACGCAAGGCTTGCCCCGCGGCGTGGCGCGCATTATCCTCGTTGCCTTCCGCCAACGAACTTGCAATATTAGGAACAATAGTTACGGAAAGTGCAACAATTATTCCAAGAGGTATACCGAAAATGGTAACTGCTTTGGTTATATATGCACCATACATTGTATTAGCAATTGTTGATGTAATCCCGGGAATTAGCTGCAGGCGCGAGGTAATGGAAAAAGTATCAATTACGCTTGTTATGGATTGGACGCTTGCCCCAAGAGTGATAGGTATAGCAATGATGAACAGTTGTTTGGCGAGAGAAAGGTATGAACGATGTGTGATTTCTTTGCCATTTATATGAGTTTTCTGTTTTTTCTTTTTTTCCCAAAGGAAAATACCAAAAAGTAAAAGGGCCGAAAGCGCTGTACCAAACGCCACGCCATAAATGGCTCCGGCAGAGGCAAGCTCGATACCCCAACGGAGTAAAAAGAAAGCGGCTATATAACCAATGACTAATTTTCCAAGAGCTTCCATAATATTAGAAAGTGCTGTAGGGAGCATATTTTGTTTGCCCTGGAAATAACCACGAAATGCGCAAGAGATTGCGACAAATAAAACAGCTGGAGAAATAGCCATAATGCAGGTCTCAGCGCGTGTGTTTTTAATAGATAATGCTATTGTATGTGCACCAAAATAGAGAACAGCTGCGCCAAGGGCACCTAAAATACCAAGGACTATGAGGGAAATAGTGAAAATACGTTTGGTTTCACGTTCTGATCCTTTTGCAAGAGATTCTGCCACCATTTTAGAAATAGCAATTGGAAAACCACTTGTAGCTATGGTAAACATCATAGCATAAAGACTATATGCAGAATTGAAAAGCCCCATGCCATCATCACCAATGAGCCACGTTAGAGGTATTTTAAAAGCACCACCAATAACTTTGACGATTAAATTGGCAACTACCAAAATTAGCGCACCTTTTACGAATGAGTTTTTCTTTGTTTCGGTCATATTATTTATCCTAGTGTATTTTATGGTTTACGTCAAATTTTTAAATCTTCTTTGGTAAGAGATTTTGTTAAAATTAAAGTAGCGAAGTAGGCGATAATAAAAAGAACAAGATTGTGTGAAACGAGGAGGGCAATAATAGCGGCAGCGAGAGGCTTCACAAGCCAATTTAAAAAGTCGAACGGGCAAGCTATGGTTTTAAGGAGCTTGCCAATGGATAAAATTGCATTAAATGTTTCGCTAATAAAGAATACAGCAATATACCCTGCAATGCCGAAATTTGGTATTAAAGTGAGTATCATACCAATAGTAACTACACTATCAATAATATTTATGTTAACCACGGCAACTTGCTTATCGAGCCCTTTTAAAAGGCTATCTACTATAACGTCAAAATATGTAATCGGCATACAAAGAGCAAAAATTCTCACCATAGGCGCAATATCCGGCCTCTTAAATATCCACTCTGAAAGCGGCTGCGCATATGCAATAAAAATTACAGAGCAAAAAATTGAAAAAATCATTGTTGTTTTAAATATTTTGGATATCACTTGTTTTATTCGCTTGCTATATTCGCGTGCTGCAAGAGCTGACACTTCCGGAACCAACAATTGCGAAAATGCGAATAAAAAGCACATTGGGAAGAAGAGAAGAGGAAGCACCATTCCTTGGATTATGCCATATTGGGATAGTGCAACGGATGTAACCATACCAAAGCGAACAAGGTTAATAGGAACAAGCGTTTGTTTTGTTGTCGAAAGTGCGGATTTTAAATATGAGGCAAGGGCAACGGGAATAGCAATATGTAAAAGGCGTTTAAATAACGAATTGTCTTCCCTATTCTTTACGGAATTATTTTTTTCTTTCTTGCCAAATTTGTAGCAAGCAAAGCGATATAGGCAGCCCAGCATTTCAGCGATAGTGCTGCCTAAGATTATCGCAATTATCATTTTTTCTACGCCTTGACCCGCAAAAACAACTGATACAAGATGTGTAACGATAAACACGCGAGCAAGAGAGTCAAAAAGCACACTTGTGGAGGCACGCCCTCCCTTTTGCATAGCGGCGAAATAACCACTGAAAACGCTTGAAAGCGAGGCAAATGGAAGGCTTATAGCAAGAATTTTTAGTGGTATTATAACCAATTGCTGATGAAGAAAATTATTGCCAATCAAACCAGCGCTAAGTATAAGCAGAATACACGCCAATATGCTGAAAAAGAGTGAATATGCAATACATAAGCCTAATGCTTTATGTGCCGATTTCGTTCGTCCAAAAGCCATTTCTTCGGCTACAAGGCGCGTAGTTGCAAGATTAACACCGCTAATTGCAAGTGTCATAGCAAAGGTGAAAACACTCATAATAAGAGAGAATATTCCCATAGCTTCGCTGCCAATTTTGCGCGCTATAAACGCGCTGAAAAACATATTTATTATTCCCACCAGAACAGAAGTGATAGTGAGCATTATACCATTTTTGAGGACTAGCATAGATCTTGTCATAGAATATTAATATTGCTCAAAATTGACAAAAATGAGTGGGATATATAAATTGGGTTTGAGGTGACGCTAGTGTTTAGATGGTTTGGCATTAAATTTGCTGATGGATATAATTCGTCGATGATAGGGACGTTTTTTTATAATGTGCAGGTTAGGGTGAGAAAAAGCTGGGATAGATCGTTGGCGGGAAGGTTAGTCTATGGAGCTAACAGTGAACAGCTAACAGTGAACAGCTCTGGTGGAATTTTGCTTCAGCAAAATTCATTTATAAATTCTTTGCGTGCAAGCAAAATATTGCAATGGATAAGCCACTATGAGATTTTTTTTGCGGTGCTTTTGGCAATTGCGCCAATCGCACCAACAATGGCATGCGCAGGGCTAGCGGCAGTTGTTATAATTGCATTCGCAGTTAATAAATTAATTTTTCATAAAACGCAATTCAATTTCAAAAAAATGTCAGTTCTTTCGTGGTTTGTGTTTGCATTTCTAGTACTCACTTTTGTATATGCGCTCACCTCACTCGATATAATCGGCTCGATTAAAGTGTGGTTCATTTACGTTGTATTTATCAGTATGTTTTTTATAGCAAGGCAAGCGATCAAATCAAAAAAAGAATTAAATATAGCCTGTTGGATTTTAGTAAGTGTTGGTGCGCTGGTTGCGCTTTATGGCGTTTATCAGAATTTTTTCGGCAGCAATTTGGGGCACGCATGGCTTGACCAAACAATGTTTACAGACATCACGGTTAGAGTTTATTCCACGCTTGGCAACCCTAATGTTTTAGGGGAATATCTGCTGCTCACTATTCCCGTTGGCGTTGGAATGATATGGTATAAAATAAAATTTTGGAAGACTTACGAAATAACCACTTGGAAAAAAGTTGTGCCGTTAATCTTATTAATAGGCTTCGTAGGAATTCAATTACTATGTATGATTTATACGCAAAGCAGAGGCTGCTGGATTGCAATTGCATTTACAGCGTTTATATTCATTTTATTTGTGGATAAAAGGTGGATATTACTATTCATTGTAGCCATAGCTGCAGCACCTTTCTTATTGCCGCAGTCAATATTAGATAGGCTATCAAGTGTGGGGAATATGGGCGACAGTTCAACGGCATACCGCGTGTCTATTTGGATGGGAACACTTAATATGCTTCAAGATTTTTGGTTAACGGGCGTGGGGCTTGGCGCGGCAGCGTTCGCCAAAGTATATCCCTTTTATTCATACAGCATGATAACGGCGCCGCACGCGCATAATCTATTTCTTGAAACTATATCTGAGATGGGGATTGTGGGCCTCGTAATTTTGCTTGGCATTATCTTTTCGTTCGTTTTTATGGTGCTCCGAAAATACGTTAAAATTTCTAAGAAAACAGCGAATGTGATATTAGCGGTGGCATTTGTCGCGGGATTTTTGGGCTTTATATTGCAAGGTATGTTTGATTATGTGTGGTATAATTATAGAGTGTTTTTGATGTTTTGGATATTTATGGGGATTGGAAGCAAGATTTTGGAAATTACAAAAGACGAATCACAAATTACAAATGGAGGTTGAATTGCCAAGCAATTCTAAATTAAATTTGATTAAATTGGTGCATGTAATATCTGATACTAATATAGGCGGAGCGGGGCGGTATTTGCTCACTTTTTTAGAATATTATGATAAAAATAAGTTCGAAGTTAGTGTGATTGTGCCGAAAAATAGTAAACTTTTGGAGTTTATTCCAAATGCGATAGAAATAGATGGAATTGCCGATAAGAGTTTTTCAATCAAAGGTGTTTTGGAAATTAGGAAAGTTTTAAAGAAAATAAAACCGGATATAGTGCATACGCATGGAGCGCTTAGCGGAAGGATTGGGGCAAAATTAGCCGGCGTGAAAAATATTACATACACTAGGCATAGTGTTTTCCCACCGTCGGTTTATCTGATAAAAGGCGTTGGATTTTATCTTAATAAATGGCTTAATAATTGGACTTGCAAGAAGATTATTGCGGTGGCAGAGGCTGCGTCGCAAAATCTAATTGACAGCGGCGTGGATAAGGAAAAAATAGAGGTTATATATAATGGTGTTAAGCCTCTTGGCGTGAGAACAAAAGAGCAGAATGAAGAGTTTTTGCGTTCTATTGAGGCGAAGGCAGGTGTGCCAACGCTTGCAATTGCAGCTAGACTAACGGCGGTTAAAGGGCAAAAATATATAATTGAAGCAGCGAAGCAGCTGGCAGAGGTCAGAGGTCAGAGGTCAGATGGTAGAGGTCAGATGGTAGAAAGTGTGCCTTATTGCCAAATAATTATAGCGGGAACCGGCGAGGAATACGATAATCTTAAAAATCTAGCCAAAAAATTAGGAGTTTTAGGAAACTATATTATATTGGCTGGGTTTGTAGATGATATTGAGGGGCTTATGAATGCGTGTGATATTCAGCTGAACGCAAGTTATGGCACAGAGGCGGCTTCATTAGCGCTTATGGAGGGGATGAGCCTTGGCAAGCCGAGCATTGTTTCGGATTATGGTGGCAATCCGGAGCTGATTGCCGATGGAGTGAATGGGATTATCACGCCTCAGCAAGCCGCCGAAAAAATTGCGGAGGCAATAGAAAAACTCCTTGGTGATAAGGAGCTTTATAAGCAGATGAGTGAGAATAGTAAAAAGATTTATGAGGAAAGGTTTACTGCGGAAAAGATGGTGCAGAAAATGGAGGAGTTTTATGCATTTTTATTACAAAAATAAGTGCGCTATCAACGCACTTACTTCAATTTTAAATTTATCTTGGTGGATGAATTTCTTTTGACCCGCTGGCGCCTTTCCCCCTCAATCCTAATAGATTGCTCTTGATCACGTTCGAATAGTCACAAAATGCTTCAACAATTTGTTGCTTTATGTTTTTATCTTCTGTTCTAAAAATGTTTTCCACTCTTAAAGTTAAAGCTGTTTTTTTAACATCATCTGCCAAAAAAGGAGATATACCTTCTAATACAGCATCCATTTGATCCAAAACCGATGGGTCTTTTAGTGAGGTAGTATTTTTGATATAAATGCTCTTTTTGTCCCTTTTTGCTTTTTCAATTATAAGAAGCATCTTCGAAAACAGTTTTTTTCTAGCTTTTAGCCCACTCATATTAAATCGTCCCTCGTCTTCAATCTGCATGTCGCGAAATTTTTTCTTTATATGTTCATCCAATTTCCTGTTTTTCGGATCTATTGGTCTATCAAAAACTTCTGGCGCCGGCAATTGAAAATCACTATCGTCAATTGACTTATTAGTCCTAAAATCTTCGGCATTTGGCATTCCTGTTTCTTTTCCCATTTCGAACCCTCCTATTGAGTTAATTTTATTTTAACTCATCTAATAAATACATAATACCAAATATTGCAAGATTGTCAAGCGAATTTTCGGCAGTTATGTTAAATTTGTGTAAAGATTAAGTTAAGTTTTTGTAAAGATTTTAAATTTTTGCTCCGTATTTATCTAAATAATTCTCCATTGAAGTTTTTTCTTTTTCTCCTATATAAATTTTGCCATTTATTTTGTTATTATATAGATGTTCGAGGACTTCGTAGATATTTACTATTGGGTAAATTTTTATATTATTCTCTTCCTCTATTTCTTGCATACTTTTGAGGGATGCGCCCTCCGTGCGGACTTCGCATCTATCTAGGGCGATGATAACGCTGGAAAGCTTGCCATTGCCATTGGCTTTTAGAATTTGTTTGGATTCGCCTATGGCGGTGCCGGCGGTGATAACATCGTCAATTAAAATAACATTAGTGTTTTCATTGATTTTTGCGCCAATAAGGCTGCCGCCCTCGCCATGGTCTTTGGCTTCTTTGCGATTATAGCAAATAGGAATATCAATATTATGATTTTCGGCGAGCTTTATGGCTGCGGTTGCCATTAGGGGTATGCCTTTATATGCAGGGCCGAAAAGGACGCTATTATAGCAATCGATATTTTCAGCAATAGTGGCAGCGTAATATGTAGCAAGTTTAGCGAGCCCCGCTCCTGTTTTGCACTCTCCCATATTAAAGAAATAAGGTGAAATCCTGCCGCTTTTAAGGGTGAATTCTCCAAATTTTAAAATGCCTTCGTCGGCAATAAATTCAATGAACTGCTTTTTGTAGTCTAACATTATTCAGCTCCTCCTTCATTCTGAGTGCTTCTCTCCTCGCTGCCCCAGCAAAATCTTTTTCGTCACAACCCTCATTTTGATAAGCGTATAAAATAGCGCGCGAAGAATTAACTATCGCGCCTTCGCCATTTTCGTCGAAAGCGCCTTTCAGGGAAGCCGCATTGCCGCCTTGCGCACCATATCCGGGAACTAAAAAGAAGGTATGCGGCGCAATTTCTCTGATTCTCTTTAATTGCTCTGGATATGTAGCGCCTACAACTATGCCGCAGTTTGAATATTGTATGGATTGCCACGCCTCACTTCGTTCGTCTCGCAATGACGTGCCGCCCCATGTTTCGCATAGTAACGCCATTTTTTCATAAACAGCATCGCCACCAACTAATAAATCTTGCAGCTCGCCGCTTGATGGGTTAGAGGTTTTTCCTAAAACGAAAATCATCCGGCCTGTATCTAAAAATGGCTTTATCCCATCTGTTCCTAAATAGCCATTAACGGTTAGAGCATCGGCATCCATACCATCACTCGTTAAATAAGCTTTGGCGTAGCCTTCGGCGGTGGAGCCGATATCACCGCGCTTGCCATCTAAAATTACAAATAAGTCTTTGCTTTTTGCATATGTAACAGTTTCTTCAAGCGCGCGCATCCCTTCAATGCCATATTGCTCATAAAATGCCATTTGAGGCTTGACGGCCGGGACTATATCATAAACGCTATCAATTATTTGTTTATTAAATGCAATAATGCAATCGGCAATGTCTTTTTTGCTGTTGCTTTTTTTGAGAAAGTTTGGAATTTGGTTATAAAATGGATCAAGGCCGACAACTGTCGGATTGTTTTTTTCTCTTATTTTTTTGATTAGCGTTTCAATCATAAAATTTCACCTTTCCTCTGAAATCTTCTAAGGATTTATAGCCTTTTTCTTTCATAATGAGTTCCAGTTCCCAATTTATTCTTGAGAAAACGCCAACGCCTTCTTCTTGAAGCTGCGTAGCAATTTGAACAAGCTGGGCGCCAACTAAAATGTGCAAAAATGCTTCTTTCCCACTTCGAACGCCGCCGGTGCCGATAATATCTATATTTTCGTTTAAGCGCTCTCGGAAAGCGCGAACATTTGCAAGGGCGGTGGGAAGAATAAACTCCCCGCCCACGCCGCCGAAGCCATTTTTAGGGCGGATATAAACTTTTTCTGTATCAATATCAACGTATAAACCGTTGCCTAAACTGTTTACGCAATTGATAAAAGCAAGAGGATATTTGTTTAAAATATGCGCCATTTGCTCTATGTGAACTAGATCAAAGTATGGAGGCAGTTTTATGCCAATAGGTTTCTCAAAAAATTCGAAAGCTTCATTTAAAATTTGGTCAACTAAGCAAAAATCATAAGCAGTTTGCGGGTGGCCAATGACGTTAGGGCAAGAAAGATTGAGCTCGGTGAAGCCCATATATTCGCTATTTTGAATTTTCTTTAAAAGGATAGAGTTTTCGTGTGGCTCCATGGCGGTGGCTGAAAGGAAACGCGGTTTGTTGGAATCCGGAAGAGAAATAAGATATTCAAGATAATAATCAATGCCATTATTTGGGAGGCCCATCGAATTAATACTTCCAATTAGCTTATCATCTTGCATAATTGGATTGTATCTTGGCTCCGGATTGCCCTCACGAGGTTCTAATGTTCCCGTTTTAGAAATCCACGCTCCCGCCGATGAATTTTCTAACTCTTCTAATTCTGCGATTGTGCTGCAATGCACGCCCGAGGCGTTCATTAAAGGGCTTTCTAACTCAAAATCTTTAAATTTTGTTTCTAACATTATCTTAATATCCTCCCATAAACTTTTAATCCCACAAAAGGCGAATTACTTGACTTGCTATGAAATTTATCGCCAATAATGTATTCATTATCTAAATCTACTTCTATCATTTCATTTGGAATTTCGATATTAAAAATTCTTGCCGGAGCATAGGTCATTTTTTCGGAAAGTTGCTCTAAATTGAGAAATCCGGTTTTAACTAAATATGTATAGCTAAGAGGAAACGCCGTTTCTAAGCCGATAATGCCGTTTGGCGGTTTATCTCCGGTCTTTTCTTCCCTAGAATGCGGAGCATGGTCAGTTGCTATTGCGTCTATCGTTCCATCAACTAAACCTTCGATAACCGCTTCCACATCCTCCTTCTCCCGAAGCGGGGGGTTCATTTTGGCATTGGCACCGCACATATTAATTCTATCAGATGTTAAAGTGAAATAATGCGGGCAAGTTTCAGAAGTAATGTTTGCTCCATCTTTTTTTGCCTCGCGCACCATTTGAATTGAACCCTTGGTGGAAACGTGGCAAAGGTGGAGCGGTGAATTTGTTTTTATCGATGACTGTATATCTCTATAAATACCATTTTCTTCGGCTAATCTAGAGTTAGGAGCGTTAAAATCTTCGGAATGAGCGGCAATCGGAAGGTTAATTTCCTTAGCGCGAATTAGAGCCTCTTCAAATAGGGCGTTATCAATCACCGGCATACCGTCATCAGAAATGGCGATGGCTCCGGCAGCTTTTAGAGCCTTGAAATCTGTGAGTTCTTTACCTTCTAAGCTTTTAGTAATTGCTCCGATTGGCAGAACTTTAACTTTTGCCTCGTGATCCAAAACATATTTAATCAGCTCAGGCGTATCTAGTGTTGGTTTAGTGTTCGGCATACAGCAGATTGTGGAAAACCCTCCATAATATGCGGCGGTAGAACCCGTGAGGATATCTTCTTTATAGGTGAGGCCCGGGTCGCGTAGATGAACGTGGATATCAATTAAAGCAGGAATTTTCATTATAATTTCTCCTTTTCTTTTCTATGGTGCTCCGCACGCTATGGAGGTCCCCGCTTTCGCGGGGATGACGGCGGTGCCCTATTCACTAAGCATTGTGTATAACAATGCCATTCTTATATACATACCATTGTGTGCTTGCTTAAAGTATAAGGCTCTGGGGTCATCGTCTAATTCGGTCGCGATTTCGCCATTGCGCGGCAAAGGATGTAGAATTAAACTATTATCTGAAAATTTCTCCATAATTTTTTTTGTTAAATTAAATTCTCTATAAGCTCCAAGTTCTTCGTCGATACGCTCTTTTTGTATGCGCGTTTGGTATAAAATATCTATATCATTGGGTATATCGTCAAAATTAACGCACTTAACAAATTTCATATTTTTTTCTCTCATAAAATCTATGTATTTCTCAGAAAGTGCGAAGAAATCATCTGAAAGTGCGTAAATTTCGATATTTTCGTAAAGTGAAAGCATTCGGATTAGGGAATGAATGGTGCGCCCATATCGCAAATCACCTAAAATAGCGCATTTGATATTATCTAGCCTGCCTTTTTCTTTCCAAATCGTGTATAAATCAAGCAAACTTTGAGTGGGATGTTCGCCGCTTCCCGCTCCGGCATTGATTATCGGCACGCTAGATACGCTGCTTGCAATTTCCGGCGCATTATTTTGGAAATGGCGCATAACTATCGCATCAACATAGCCTTCAACAACTCTAATTGTGTCTTCCAAAGTTTCGCCTTTAATGGCTGACGAGAATTCGCGCGCGTTTTCTGTGGAGATAAGGCCGGCGCCAAGGCGCTGAATGGCCGCCTCAAAAGAAAGCCTTGTTCGGGTGGATGGTTCGTAGAATAAGGTCGCTACCACTTTCCCGTCAAGGCTTTTGGAATATTTCTTTTTGTTTTTTTCAATGTCTTTCGCTAATTCAAATAATTCTTTAATTGAGTCTCGCGTAAGCTGGCTTGAGCTAATTAAATGTTTCATTTTTACCCCTTTTGTGCATTTTGATAAGTATATATCTTGTAAAAATTTTGTCAATAAAAAGGGACTTTGCAGTCCCTTTTGAAAATTAGATATTTTACACACCAATTTGATATTCTTTGTTATTTTCGTCTTTGGTTTTATCATAAGCGTTAGAATTTCTTTTATCTATTTGCTCTTTTAATTTGGTTTTATCTATTTTGTTAAAATTAGGCAATTTATATTTGTCTGCAATTTCATTGACATAAAGTCCAGTTGTGGCATCATAATTATAAATCCCTTGCATAAATCCTACTATTCCATAATATTGATCGCTTGGATCATCAACATTTACCATATTGGGGTAGCTTTTCAAAAATAGTAAAACATTATCGTTTTTCGTAAAGCTAAATGGTGCTTGGAAAACATATGTTGTATCTTTTTTGTCATTCGAAGATTTGGTAACGGATCCTACCGTGCTGATATCGCCTTGTTGCATTGCCGGAACTACAAACCCTATTTGCTTATCATCATATGGTGTGCCTTTGAAAACCGTATCAATATTAAGCGATACAACTATTTCATTTTCCGTAATAGTTCCGTCATTTGCAATATCTGTATAAGTTATTGGCCCCCCTGGCAATATGTCTTTGATCTTTCCAGATACAATTAAATCTGCTTCGTCAGTTATTGATGATAATGTTTCCTCTGGTATGGAATAATTTGTAGTCGTTCCAGTATTTATTGATAAATTCTTGGGTGTTTTAGGCAACATATAATAATATGTTAATCCAGTACCAGTTGCAATAATCGCAAAGGCGATTATAAGCAAAAAAATACGTTTTTTTGTCATAATTTATTATATCCTTTCAATTAATATTTTTTAATAATTATAAAGAGATTTTGCTCCATTTATATCATCTGATGTGAGAGTTTTAACATTGTCATAGACGCTTGAATAATACATAATTTTATTATTGTCTAAAATTAAAGTATAAAGATCGGCTAACCCTATAACATGCCCTAACTCATGTAATAAAATACTTTGAATGTGGTAAGCTCCAGGTGTGGGGTCATTTGTAAATGGTTGATTTGCATTGACGTTCATATTAATTTCCCATATATAATTTCTGCCGTCCCAACCTATTCCTGTCTTCTCCTGAGTGACAGCTACATAACCATTTTTCGAACCGACTTTTGATACTTCATTTTGATTATTCCAAACATAAGCACCATCAGTAAAACTGTTCGCGTTAGTATCTGAGCCTCTTGCCACAATATTCTTCCCAATAGAAGAGTTCCAAGTAAAGCAATCATTGCCAAACTGTGTCTTTGTCAAATCGCCAAATCCGCTCCACATAGAAATATATGAAGGATTAGGTGTAATGCCGCCATTTATCTGCCTGCCTAAGTCATCAGTTGATATTGTATAAGCATAAGAAACCAATGGACCGGTGATAATAGTGAGTATAATTGCTGCAATTGTCATAATTTTAAAACCATTTTTTTTCATAAAATAGCCTCCAAAAATTTTTATTTTTTATTTGCTAGCGATAATTATACATTAATTAAAGTTTTTCTCTATGTCAAGAAAATGAAAAATGTTTATCTTAAAAAAATATTAAAAAATTATTTATTTACAAAAAATTTTAATTCCCTTGACACGATTGTAACAATTTTGTAACATTACAGTATTAAAAAATGGAGGGATAAAATGAGTTTTAACGACATGGATGGGAAAATCGCTATGAAGGGGTATACGTTTGATGATTTGCTGCTTCTTCCAAGAAAATCAGATTTTTTGCCAACGGACGTTGATATATCAACGCATTTGACTAAGAATATAAAGCTTAATATGCCGCTGATATCTGCGGCAATGGATACAGTTACAGAGAGCAGAATGGCGATTAGTATGGCGCGCGAAGGCGGGATTGGCGTTATACATAAAAATATGAGTATAGAAGAGCAAGCAACGGAAGTGGATAAAGTAAAGCGCAGCGAGCATGGTGTCATTATTAATCCTTTTTATCTCTCACCGGAACATACGCTTCAAGATGCTGATATGCTTATGGGGAAATATCGTATTAGCGGTGTGCCTATTGTGGACGGCAATATGAAGCTGCTTGGGATACTCACAAATCGTGATTTGCGTTTTGAGAAGGATTTTGGGCGCAAAATAGATGAAGTTATGACGAAAGAAAATTTAATTACCGCGCCTGTGGGGACGACACTAAAAGACGCGCAAGTTATACTCAGTAAAGCTAAGGTTGAAAAGCTTCCTATTTTAGATGAGAATGGAATTTTAAAAGGGCTTATCACTATTAAAGATATTGAAAAAATCGTTGATTATCCGCGCAGCGCACGTGATAAGCAGGGTCGGCTTTTAGTGGCAGCTGCGATTGGAGTTTCGTCTGATTTAATGGAGCGCACCGAAGAACTAATTAAAAAGCAAGTAGACGTTTTGGTGTTGGATAGCGCGCATGGGCATTCAAAGGGCATACTAGACGCTGTCAAAAAGATTAAAACAAAATATCC
>Ga0123354_10011855_pt1 | contig 13495 bp, 8 predicted proteins | sample TergutLab28metaG_2_FD_97872 | JGI IMG/M metagenome (GOLD analysis project Ga0123354, IMG submission 97872) | Labiotermes labralis P4 segment gut microbial communities from Petit-Saut dam, French Guiana - Lab288 P4 | ecosystem: Host-associated > Arthropoda: Insects > Digestive system > Gut ... | reverse complement strand
CGAGTTGTCCGCGACCACACCGTTGGTCGTCACACTGACCTGGGTGCGGCGCGAGTTATCCGTGCCCGCGGTACCCGTCTCCAGGCAGCCGGCCCGGAAGGGAATCGGCAGCGCGGACACCTTGGCCGCCGCAGCCGGATCCTGATAGATCGTCGCCCCGGCGTACGTCGCCGTCACCGTCGTCGTCGCCGGAATCACCTCATCCGACACCTCGGACGTGAACTTCACCGTGTACGTACCGTCGTGGTTGTTTGTGAGCCCCGTCACCGACACATCGGAGCGGCTCGGCGTGAAGGAGATACCCGTCGTCGCGTCGAACGCCGCATCGTCGACCCGGTTGCCGGACGCGTCGCACAACGTCAGCGTGCCCGTGTACCCGGTACCAGCCGGATCGGACGCCAGCGCCCAATCGGCTTTCGTACCGTCGCTCGGGTCCGCCACCGGGCTGACCGTGAACGACGAGCACGCCACCGACGGAGCACCCTTGATGAACGTGATCGCCAACGGCGAGTCCGCCACCGTCGCGCCCGTCACCGACGCGGCCACGTTGATCGTCCCCGCCGTGTGATCGGTGAGCGTCAACCCGATCTGGCCGCCAGTTGTGGTGTACGGGCCGGCCGGCGCCAGACTGAACGTCGTCGACGGCGGCGTATTCGCCGAGGTCGCCGCAATTGTCACGGGCGTGCCATCGACCACCGCATTGCAGAACTGATCCGTCACGTACACCGTGATGGTGGACGTTTCGCCCACACCCAGGCTCGTCTGATCAGCCGCGATACGCGACGCCGTGCTCGGATCGGGGCAATCGCCCGCGGGGCCCGCTGCGAATGGGACCGGCTGGGCGTAGACCTTCGTCGCCGCCGCCGGATCCTTCGCGATGTTCGCCCCACCGTACGTCGCCGTCACCGTCGACGTCGACGGCAGATCGGCCGCCTGCGACGAATCCGCCACCTTCGACGTGAAATGCACCGTGTACGTACCGTCGTGATTATTGGCAACCGAGGACACGCTGATACTGCCATCCGTCCGCGAGAACGCGAAACCAATCGCCGTCGTATCGGCATCCGTCACCGCGTTGCCATTGGCGTCCTTCAACGTCAACGTACCGGCGTAACCGGTACCCGTCGTGTCGGACACCTTCACCCAGGTACCTGGATCGCCCAGATCAGCCGCCGGGCTGACTGTGAACGACGACTGCGACAGATCGACCGCACCGGTCTGGAAAGCGACCGGCTGAGGCGAACCGCTGACATCCGTCCAACCCGTGCCATCGCCGACCGCGTCGACTTTCGCGAAGATATTGAAATTATCGCCGGCCACCGTCGAGGTCGCCGTCACGGGCAACGTACCGGCGGTCGAGACGTTGCAGGTACCATCCGTACCCGTGACGCAGTCCGGCGCCGATAGCTTGACCGGCGAACCCGGGTCGGTCGAGAAGTCGAACGCGATGTTCGCCAGCAGATCGCCGGCCGTGTTCTTGGCGGTCGCCGTGCACGTCCAGGCATCGGTGCCATTGGCCAACACGGTGTCAGCCGTCAGCGGCGACGTCGGCACACACGAGAAAGTCGACTTGGCCGGGTCGGGCAACTGATTGAAGGTGATCAACAGCGTCACGTCCTGACTGGTCGCCAGCGCGCCCAGATCGATCTCCGACGTCGGGCCGGTGACGTTTTTCACGGTTGGCTGCGGAATGGCCGCGCCGGTGTTGACGTCTGTCGTCTCGCCGGACTCGGTGTCGACCGCCTGGGCCGACACGATGTAGCCAGCCGGTACCGTCACGGTCACGACCGGCGCGGTGGCGTTGGCCACGCCGTACCCGGTGCCGACCTGGGCCTGGGTACCGACGCTGGTGAACGTCTGGGCCGTGCCGGTCGGCGTGACCGGGGTGACCGTCACGCTCGGCACGACGCCGCCGTTGGTCACCACGGCCGGGCGATAGACCGCCGCCGCGACCTGGAACTGGTAGTCCTCGATCTCACCGGGGGTGGTCCAGTACTGGGTCGTACTGGTGGGGACGGCCTGGTACTCGTTGGCGCTGTTGACCGGGTTGGCGATGGCCTGGTTCAGGCCGGTCGACACCGACGCGCGCAACTGCACCAAACCGGTGGCGACGCTTTGCGACGGCACGAAGGTACCGGACGCCGTGCCCGACGCCACGGACGTGGCCGACGGGCTCCAAACGGGTGCCGTGTTCCAGGTCGCCGAACCGGCCGGAGTGGTCCAGCCTGTCACGTACGTCGATGGCGACGCTGCCGCCGGACCGGACACTGTGCCCTTCAGGTCGTACGGGCGGGCCGCCGCCAGGACCAGCGTCTTGTCGATGCTCACCCGGCCGACGAGCGACGACTGGGTACCGATGTAGAGGCCGTCGTCGGTCGCATCGTGCGCGCAAACTCCAGCGGTACAAGTCGTCGCCGGACCGGGGTAGCTGCCCAGGCTGGCACCCAGCCAGATCGACGGGGTCAGCCCGTTGACGTGAACGGGGGCACCGGGCGTGGCGGTGACACTGGTCGGGCCGGCCGTCGCGTCGCCGTACGAACCCGCCGTTGTGACACCGAAGTCGGCCTCGCCGGTCGCCGCGTAATCGCTCATCGTGACCGTCGCGTAAATCGGGAAGGTCGCCGGATCGGCCGTCGAACCGATCGCGCCCAGCGGGGACGCGATGAACGGCGCCGTCAGCGCGCCCGAGCACGCTCCACCCGTGCCGGTCAGGGTACCTTGGGGCACGCAGGCGAACGTGGTGGAGTTGCCGCCCACGTCGATCGAGTCATCGCGGCCGGCGTAGGTCTGCACCGCGTTGACACCGTTGATCCGCGGCTGCGACAACTGCACGGTGTAGGTACCGTTACCAGACACGATGAACGCGTAATGGCCCGCGCTGTCCGTGGTCTGAGTACCCACCAGGGCGTTGGCCGAATTGTAAATCGCCATGGTCTGACCGACCAGGCCGGCCTCGCCGTCATCGATGGCGCCATTGGCGTTGGCGTCGTTGTAGACGGTGCCCTCGATGACAGTCAACATCTGCGGCGACGAGTTGTCACGGTACCCGCCCGGCCGCGCCGACCCCACCGCCGAGTTGCCATTCGGCGTGTCCAGGAAATTGGCGTTGGCGGTCGAGCCGATGACGGACATGACACCCGACATCGGGTCGATCTGCATCATCCGGGAGGCCGAGGTGTTCACCGCGTACGGGTTCGGCGACGTCGCGCAGCCGGCGGCGGTCGTGCAGTTCGGGAAACCCTGCGCCACCGAGTACGTGTTGTAGTAGCCGCCGGCCAACAACTTGCCGTTGTGGATGCCCATACCGACCGCGACCTCGCCGCTTTGGATGTACATGTCCGGGGTCGCCTTGGTCAGCTTCTTGACCACGTTGTACTTCCACGGGTTCGCCGCCGAGCCGTTCACGAAATGCCCGTTGCCATCGGTGGCGGGTACCACGCGGATGACCGTCGCACCGCCGTTGCCGGCGGCGTTCGGCACGCTGGCGCCAGTCGCGTACTGGTAGATGTTGCCCAGGGCGTCCAAGCCCATGTCGGCGGACACGTTCGGCGTGGCGGCCGCGTTGGACTGCGGGTCGTACTGCAGGTTGTTGCGCTCGATGGACGGCTGGCCGACCACCAGGTCAGCGGGCTGTACCGGGCCGGACTGGGCGTAGTTGCCCGTCTCCGGGTCCCAGATGCCGAACTGCTGGGTCGCGGCGTTGAGGCCCGTCCCGTTGCGGGCGACCGAGTCGAACTGGCCGTACATCGCGTCGAAGTAGACCAGGCCGGTCAATTGGTCGGCCTCACCGCCGGTGGCGTAGCCGACGGTCACGGCCGGCGGGAAGGTGCCACCCATGGAGGGGGCCATCGCACAGCCGCCGTAGACCTTCGGGTCGCCGCTGGTGATCCGAACCACCGTCATGCCCGCGGCCGCCGGCTTGCCCAGCGCGGTGGCCTTGGCGCCGCAGTTCAAGAAGCTGGTGTTGAAGTGGTTTGTGCCGGGGTCCGCCCAGAAGTACATCGTCAGCGGTGCCGGCGACGGGTCGGTCGTGTCCGGGTCGGGGATCGGATTGAGCTTGCCGCCGCGCGGCGCCATCGCGATCGTGTCGAACTGCTGGTACTGGTTCGCCGCGTCAAACGGGTAGTAGGCGGGCATTCCCGTCGGGGCGGCCGCCGTACGCGTGATCGACATGACCCCGCGTGTCGTGTAGCTGAGGTTGCCGTTCGCATCCGGGGTGTTCGAGAAGATCTGCTCGCCCAGTACCCACGATGTCGCGCCGACCGTACCCAGGTTGTTCGCCGAGTTGTCGGAAATGAAGTAAACCGAGTCCGTGTTCAGGTACGTTGGGTTGCCGGTGCCGGCGGTTGCGCCGGTGCCGTCGTTCCAGTTGGCCTGCAAGCCGGGCATGACCGTCCAGGACGGGTCGAAGCCAGCGGTCGCGGGTACGTTCCGCGCCGGGGCAGCCTGCGCCTGGTTCGGAGCCACCAGGCTCTCTCCCAGGAACAAACTCCCGATCGACAAGACGAACGATGCGACGAACGCGGTCGGCTTCAGCCAACGACGGCGCGGACTAGAAGATTTGGAATTGGGTATACCAATAAAAACAGATGACACGAGACAGCCTCCACACAAAATTGCCCACACAAGCCACCACGGCGAGCATGTCAAAACGAGAGTTTTATCGAATGGATAACCCTCTCGGGAACGGAGATCCCCTCACCTCCAGATTGGCAGTCCCCTAAACTGCTACAAGAGATTTTGCCACATCTGAAACGCAGATTCAACACCTCCCGCGAAAACACTGAAAATTGCCTATCGACGGAGCGGGTCAACCTGTGTCAAAAACACGGTATCTTCTTCAGCGGCCCCGAGAGGAATCGAACCTCCGACGCAAGGTTTAGGAAACCTTCGCTCTATCCCCTGAGCTACGGGGCCACGCTGAGTACCTAGGATACCGAACCCGTCTACTAAGGTAGAAATGTGCCCGATAGCCCGTCGTCTCTGCTCGCCTTCGCCCTGACCGGCGAAAACCTACCCCTGACCGGCGACATCGGTGCGGCCGATCGGTTCCTGGCCCGGCTGGACTCAGCCGGTTGGCCGGCCCGCCGGATCCGCGATCAGGCGCACAGCCGCTGGGACGAGGACGCCGCCTGGCCGTACCCTCTGGCACCCGGGCGTTTGCACGGCATCGGCGCGGCCCAGTGGTACGCCGCCCTGACCCGCGTCCGCCGCCAGCTCGGCCTGGACGTTGTCCGGCAACCGCCCAGCCAACGCACCGAGCTGACCGCCGAGGAACGCCGGCTGCTGGCCGACGTACCACCGCACCACGGCCCGGTGGGTTAACCGGGTGACCCTCACTCAGCCGGCACGCGCGCGGCGAAAAGTTGGTCGGCCCAGGCCGGATCGAGGCGGCACTCGTGGGTCGGAGACGACACGGTCACACATTCCGGCGAACAACTCGCCGCGAACTCCACACCCGGTTGCAGCCCGATCCGGTTCAGGAACTCCAACGCGACCGGATCGCGCTGGAGGAACTCCCCGATCCGCATCAGCCGTACGGTCACGGTCGACTCCGGCACCAGGAACGTCATCAGCGGATCGGCCCCGCGCCGGAAGCGGGCGATGGACACCTCGGGCACCTCGCGGGCTCGCGGAATGGGTGTGCCGTAGACCGACTCACCGGGATCCGCCAACAGGTCGGTGATCTTCGACTCGACCGCCTCCGACATGACATGCTCCCATTTGCAGGCCTCATCGTGGGCCTTCGCCCACTCCAGCCCGATGACATCCACCAGCAAGCACTCGGCCAGCCGATGCCGGCGCATCACCTGCGTCGCCAGCCGCAGGCCGCAGTTGCTCAACAAAATCTGGCGGCCCCCGCCGACCGACAGCAAGCCATCCCGGGCCATCCGCGCCACCGTCTCGGACACCGTCGGGGTACTGTGGCCCATCCGTTCGGCGATCCGGGCCCGCCGAGGCGGTACACCCTCCTCAAGAAGCTCATAAATCGTTCTCAAGTACATCTGGGTCGTGTCGATGACCTGGCTCATGACGTACCTCCTCGTCTACAAGAATAGTGGGCACAACCGGCAGGGGGTTCCACACCGGCGCCAATTGCACTAGCGTGGTGACATGGCAGAAGAATTACGCTTGTGGGCGATCAGCGTGGATGAGTTCCGCCAGTGCTTCGCGGCTCCACCGCTCCTGGCCGACCGGCTGCGGCACATCGCGCAATCGATTGCCGGGGTCGCCGCCAGCCCGGCCCCGCACGGCCTGCTGAACAAGCTCGGCCCGCTGATGCGCCGCCCTACCGATGCGCCCGTCATCCGCCCGGATCAGCCCAATCTGAACGATGCCGAAGCCCTGATGACCGGCCGGTACATCGCCTCCGACCGGTTGGCGGCGTCCTGGGTGTTGGTACGGGCCTGGCTCGACGCCCTGGCGATCGCCCACACCATCATCCCGCTGGCCCAATCCACCATCGACCGTCTCGAATTCGATCTGGCCCGCGCCGGAGTGTCGACCCAGATCAGCATCCGCCACCTGTGGGGACGCAGCCTGGACATACCCCTGAGGTCAACCGGCGACATGTGCGTCGGCTACATGGACCACGCCGGTACGACCCGGTTGGCCGAGGCCTGGGCCGCGGCCGTACCCGAGCTGGAGCCCGGCACCGCCCAGTTGGCCACAGCCCTGCTGGAATTCTTCGCCCGGTTCCCGGCCCTGGCCGAGGCTTCGGCAGGCGGCGACCAGGGCAGCCCGCCACCCGATCTGATCGCCTGGTGGACCGGCCGGTGACCAACGGCGCTCACCAGGCTTTCCAACACCTGGATGCGGACTGTACTGTAGGAATGTGAGCCAAACTCCCGCCACGCCGACGTCGCAACCCCCGCTGCTTCAGCAAGCTCCGGTCGTGCCACTCGACGCGTCGGGGTTCACCGCCTCACTGGTGGGTACGGCGCTGTTCGCGCTCGCGACACTGGTGTGCCTGGCGATCAGGTATCAGGGATTCTGGTTGTGGGTCATGCTCATCGGCACGGCCCTCGGACTGGTCCTCATCGCGTACACCGCCTGGCATAAACACCGCGTCCACATCCGGGCGGCCCGGTCGCAGGCCCCGTCAGTCGAAGACTGAGACGACCGTCGTCGAGGCGGTCTCGACCGCATCATTCCAGAGGATGGGCGGCAACGCGATCCCGCGGCGTTCTTCGACGACATCGGAATGCGCCCCGCACCCGTGATCGATGCTGACCACGCGTCCGTCTGAACTGGAGTACATGTTCGAGCACACCCCGAACGCCGCACCCAGCTCACCGCGCAAGCGGATGAAGTACCCGCACCCGGCACACGGAGCGGGCGCCTGCCGCGCCTCGGGCGTGTCCGATCCGGCGGTTCTCAACCACCGCTCACACGCCAGGTCGCGGCCCTCCTTGCTCAAAACCCGGGTCCGGCCGAGTCCCAACTCCCGTACGACGGCCCGAATCTCGATCGCCTCGTCGGGAGTTTTCGGATCGGCGCCAGCGGTGTACCCCGGTTCCAGCCGGGGATCTTCCAGCGTCGTGGCCATCAGCATGCCCGGACCGACATCGCCGGGCACGATCCGGTCGGACCACGGCACCCAGCGCGGCGCCAGCAGGGCCTCGTCGCCGGGCAGGAGTACGACATCGTCGACCGTGACCGTCCGGGCGCGCGGCACCCTGGCCAAGGTAACAGCCCAGTGCCACCCGCGGTACCCGGGGTGCGAACACTCGAAGATGTGGGTGACCAGGCGCTCGTCCTCGGCCACCACGCCCAGGTGTTCCCCGACCTGACCGGGACCGGCTTCGGCGATGGCCGCCTGACGAGCGACCTCGACAGCGGCTCCAGCTACGGTATCAACTTTATCGGTCACAGTTCCACCTCGGCGGCGAAACCACGCAACATGAGCGCGACCTTTTCCGCCAGTTTCGGGTCGGGATATCTCCCACGACGGTACCCATTGCCAATCGAGTCGAGCAGCTTGATGAGGTCCTCGGTGATGATCGTCAGTTGTTCGGTCGACTTGCGCTGGGCCTTGGACAACGACTCCGGAGCCTCAACGACGGTCAAGGACAACGCCTGTTCGCCCTTGCGGCCCTCGGCCACCCCGAACTCGACGCGCTGGCCCGGCTTCAGTGTCGCCACACCGGCAGGCAAGACCGATGCACGGACGTACACGTCCCCGCCATCGTCTTTGGCGATGAAGCCGAAGCCTTTTTCGGCATCGTAAAAACGCACCTTTCCTGTTGGCACCCGCTCACCTCACTTTCCCGCGTTGCTTAGACTACTATCTTGTCACAACCACCGGTCATCTCCGAAAGCCCAGTGCCGTACGCTGGCCGACTGGTTCAGCTCCGGCGATAGCGTCGGGCTAAGATCCAGATGCCATAGACCAGACCAATCAGGATGGACTCCAGGGCGAGCCAGCCCGAAACCGCCGGTCCGCTGACCGCCATTCCACCGCCGGGAATCTCCGGGCCGTTTGACGGGGGGACCGGTCCGGTGGGCGGGGTGACCGCGACGGTCGCGGTCGCCGGACTCGAAGCGATGGTACCTGCGCCGTCCGGCGCCAAGCCGGTCGCGTGGGCCGTGTTGACCAACGCGTGCCCCGCCTCGATGTCAGCCGCGGTTGCCTGATAGGTCGCCGTACAGTGGGTCGACGCGCCGGGTGCCAAGTCCGTCGCAGCGCAGACGACAGCCGACATCGCGCCGGTCCCACCGGGACCCGGATCGACCACCGTGACACCGCTAAGGGCAACCGAACCGGCATTGGCCACCGTGAAGGAATACGTCACAGTACCCGGCGCCGTCAGGTTGGTCTGATCGGCCGACTTCGTCAGCGTCAGTTTCGGCACGGCGATGAGGACAGTCGAGTTGTTGGACACGACAGCGGTACCATTGGCCGTCGAACCCTGGGCTCGCGCGGTGTTCGCAATCGCGCTGCCTGCGTTAATATCTCCTTGAGACGCCTGGTAGGTCGCAGTACAGCTCACCGTCTGACCCGGAGCCAGCGTCGCGGTGTGATCGTTCGTCACCGTGTGGCCAGCGGCGTCCCGGCAGACGAAGTCCCCCTGAGCTGTCATCACGCCGGTACCGCTGTTACCCGGATCGACCACGGCGAGCCCGGTGACCGGTACCGTGCCGGTGTTCTTGACCGTCAACGTGTACGTCACCGTATCCCCGGCAGACCGGACGAACGCCGGTGACACGGTCTTGTCGATGTGCAGGCTAGCAAAATCAAGCGGTACGCCGGCTTGCGCCGGTTGAGCCGCCAGGCCAGCGCTGTCGGTCGCGGTCGCGGTTGCCTGGTTGAACAACGACACACCGGCCGCCAAGTCGGCCGCCGTCACCTGGTAGGTCGCCGTACACGTGGTGGTGGCACCGACGGCCAGAGTGGTCACACCCCCGCAGTCGACACCGCTCCAGGTGCCAGTACGCCCGACCGGCCCGGGATCCGTCACCACCAGGTGGGACAGCGCCACGCTGCCGGAGTTCGTCACCGCGAGGTGGTACGTCACCGGTCCGGCTGCGGTGGCGACCGCGGGACTGACCGACTTGGCCAGCGACAGGGCCACCACGTCGACCCGGGCCGACGCGGTATCCCCCAGCGGGGTCCCGCCAGTCGGGTTTGGCGCGCTGACGGAGGCGGTGTTGAGCAAAGCCTGTCCAGCGGCAATGTCCGCGGCGGTCACCTGGTAGGTCGCCTTGCAATCCGTACTGTTGGAGGTGCCGGCGGGCAGTGACGCGATCGTGCAAATCGGGCCAGACGGCGACATCGCACCGTTGCCCGGGGTCGAGCCGTCGCCGCGTACCGGGCCCTGGTCGGTCACGACGACGTTGGCCAGGTCAAGGCTGCCCGGATTGGACACCGTGAAGGTGTAGGTGACCGGCCCCGGCGCGCTGACCACCGTCGGGTCGGCAACCTTGGACACGGTCACGTCAGCCGTGCTCAGGAGGTGGAAGATGTTGTCCACCGCCGGGAGGGACAAGGGATCCCCGTAGGCTGACGTCCCAGTCGCCGTCGCGGTGTTGGTCAGTTGGCCCGCCAAGAGATCGGCGGTAGTCAACGTGTACGTGGCGGTCGCTGTCACCTGCTGACCGGGCAGTAGAACTCCCGGGTTGGCGGCGTCCGGCCAGACATAGGTGAGGTCATGGACAACCAAGTTGTCGTGGATCGCCACGTCCGTCAACGTCACGTTGCCGTCGTTGATCGCGCTGAAATCGTAGGTTATCGCGGTGCCGGCCGGTGGATCGATCGGCAGCGGCAACCGGTGTTTCTTGTTCAGGGCGATCGACGGATGGGGTGTCGTCGGTATTTCGGCCGCGGCTAGTCCGGAGACGATCCCGGTCCCGTCGGGAGCCGTCGCCGCCGCCTGGGCCGTGTTGTCGAGCTTGGCGTTCAGCACATCGGCTGCCGTCACCGTGTACGTTGCAGTGCAGTGGGCGAACTGCTGGGGCGTCAACGTTGTTGGAAGGCAGGTGACCGCCAGCGGCGCGCTGCCGGTGAAGCCGACACCGCTGCCGGTCGACGAGTCCGACGGAGCCTCGTAGGCTGCGAGGTCGACAAGGTCACCGTCATCGATCGCCAGATTCTTCAGCGTCACGTTGCCGGTGTTCTGAACGGTGAAGTGATAGGTGATAACCTGACCGGCCGTCAACGGGTCGTCGGGATTGGCGTCGTCGCGCGTGGCGGTCTTGGTCAGCGACAAAGACGGGTCGGGCGCAATGGTGACCTTGGCGTTCGAGGGAGCCGACGTGATCGAACCGCCCGTCAGATTGGCGTTCTGACCCGTCGCAGTGGCGGTGTTGGTGATCGAACCGGCGTCGACGTCGCTTTGCTGAACGGTGTACGAGGCCGTACACGTCGTGTGCGCGCCAGCGGGCAGCGTACTGCCGAGGCTGACCGGCTGACAGGCCGGCGTGGTCAGGGAGGTGGGGTTCCCCGAAAAGGCCGTCTCATTGATCGCGAGGTTGTTCAGCGGGACGACGCCGTCGTTGGTCACGACGAACGTGTAATCCACCTGGTCGCCGGCCTGCTCCACTGTCGTGGGGAGGGCCGTCTTGGCCAACGTCAGATGGGCCACCTGCAAGGTCGCCGTACCGGGGGCCAAGACGCCGGCGGCACCCGAAATGTTGGCAGGACCGTTCGTGTACGTACCGATGGTAGAGGTGGTCACCGGGATAGTCACCGTACAACTGGCTTGATCCTGCGACAGGCCGGCCGCCACCGCGAACTGGGTGTTGGTGACCATCACCACCTGAGCCGGACCGGTGTCGGCGCCCGTGGTCGGGTCGATGGTCCGGCAAGTGCCGCCAACCGGAGCGTTGGCGTAGACCAGCCCCGCTGGCAGGTTGTCGGTGAATTCTATGGTCGGCTTGGCCGCCAACTCGTCGGTGTTGGTGATGGTGAACGTCAACTGGCTGGTCCCGCCCAGTGGGATGACCGTTGGCGAGAATGACTTGTCGAGCTGCGGCGTCACATCGGTGAGCGTCGGGATGTCGATGGCCACGTCGTTGCCGGTCCCGCTTTGCTGCAGGTTTCTGATCGACATCTTCACGGTGGTCGGGTCGACGGATGGTGGGATTAAGATAGCAGGTGAATGCAAGATAGCGATGCTCACGGGGGTCACGCCGTCAGATAGCGTGGTGTGGACCGCGTCCGGATCGGTGCACGGATAGGTCGACATCGTCGGCGAGGTCCAAGGATCTGCCGCCGTGCCACCGGACAGCGTCAGTTGCTCCTCGGCGTTCGTCCAGTTGAGGGACGCGCCCGAAGTCCCCTTGCAGTGCACCTGAGCGAACTCCGCATAGGCCATGTAGTAGTGGCCCGCCTGCACATTCAGGGGGTTGGTGGTCTGGAATTGCAGCGTCTGGCCCGCTACCTGGGTACCACCGTTGGTCATGGAGGCCAGTACGTTGCTGGTGGCGGCCGCGGCGGCGCTCTGGCCCTGGAGCAGTCCCATAGCCGTCCCCATCCGAGACAGGAACCACCACGCGGTGCGGTTGGTGCCGTTACCGTCCGCACCAGCCAGGCCATTGGCGCCCGAACAAGTTGAGTCGCCGTTGGCCCCCGAGGTCGGCGGTGGGTTCGTGCCGGCGTTCAGGATCCAGCCGTTGCAGCGGTTGGCGGTCGCCGCCCACGAAGGGTCACTGGTGTACGGATTGGTCCCCCCGGCCACCGTGTACGCACTCAACCCGACCGGCGTCGTACTGACTGTCGGCGTTCCCGACGAGAAATTTTCCTGGTAGACAATAGCGCCCGTGGCGGGAATCCCCGGACTGCCCGGCGCCGGGTCCGGCACCGCCTGGACGGACGACGCCGTCCCCAACAATCCCAGCATGGTTACAACCACAGCCGTCGTCAGAACCAAAGCCCTGCGTCCAATCAACGGTTTCATCGTTCCGCCCCCACTTTTGAGGAAAGCCGCTTGAAGCAATTCACAAGTGTCTTCTCTCCATTGTGGCCATCAAGAGTGCTAGCGTCAAGCTCTCGCGCTTAATTTTTGGCCAGACCCCTCGGTTTGGGGTCGGGAGCGTGTGGAGACCACCCGCTAGAATGGAGGGCATGGCGACGTGGAAAGACGGACCGAGGTACGCACCGGTGGAGCGGCCGACCGGGTTCGCCGAACCGGCCCAGGCCGTCAGTTTGTCCGCCCCCGCCGTGCTGACGGCGCCGGCTGACGAGTCCGTCTCGGTGGTACCGCCCAGCGATTTTCAGCAAGCCAGCGTCGCCGTACCCCTGGACACCCTGGTACCCGTTCAGGCCGATCCCCGCGATCCCCAGCAGCCTTTCGTCACGGTGTCGTCGACGTTGACCGCCACCGAGGCCAGCGGGGTGACTGGTCCCGGTACCGGGCGCCAGGGACCGCAGGAACCCTTCCAGGTCGTCTCCACGATTTCGCCGATGGCGCCGTCCTGGGCCCCGCCACCGCCGGACGCCCAACCGGCCCGGGCGGTTCATCCCGTCACCGCCCGCGATGCGCTGACCGCGGCGTACCCGCCGCTGCTCATCACCCTGGTGGTGTCCGGCGTTGTGTCCACCTTCGCAGCAGTCCTGGCGGTGATGGTCCTGGTCGCCACGCCATTTCTCTTCGCCCCCCGGGTCCGCTTCCGCAACCGGGCCCTGAAGATCAGTTCTTTCCTGGTGCTCGGCCTCCTCGCCCTGCTATGGGTGATTTCGCTCTTTCTGGGGTCGACGATGTACAACGTCGACCTCAGTCTTGGCACCTGGGTCATGGTGGGTTGCTGGGTACTGGCCGCCGTCGACATCTTCCTGCAGTGGCTGGGTTTGCGCAACGGCGAGCAACCGACCGGTATCGCCTAGTCCGATGACTTAGCCGGTTCTTCACAGTCGAGTGGGACAGGTTCGGTTTGGCTATTCGCGGTCGTGGATGGGGTGGGTGCCGGTCGAGTCGACGCGGATGGTTTGCCCGGCGCCGGTGTGCCAGTCGAACACGCCGGGACTGGGCTGATCGAGCTGCCACCCGGCATGGGT
>Ga0123354_10011852_pt1 | contig 13498 bp, 7 predicted proteins | sample TergutLab28metaG_2_FD_97872 | JGI IMG/M metagenome (GOLD analysis project Ga0123354, IMG submission 97872) | Labiotermes labralis P4 segment gut microbial communities from Petit-Saut dam, French Guiana - Lab288 P4 | ecosystem: Host-associated > Arthropoda: Insects > Digestive system > Gut ... | reverse complement strand
TTTTTTCTCTTCAAAATGCAGTTTGTTTCATAATTATAACGTATTTGGTTCCTGTATTATTCACATTTTATATACAGGGTGTGCTAAAATTAAAAAAAAATAATTCCGGCGCCAAAAGGTTAAGATCAATTCAGTGAGATGCTGTCACAAAAGTACATCGGTCTTCATGTAAAGTACCGGTTAGTCTTGTCAGATTTTAATGAAATTTGAATTTTCTCAACATATTTTCGGAAAACATTAAAATATCAAATTTCATGAAAATTCGTCTAGTGAGAGCCGGGCTGTTCCATGCGGATGGAAGGACGGACAGACATACAAACAGGCAGGCGTGACGAAACTAAGAGTTGCTTTTCGTAATTTTTCGAACGCGCCTAAATACGGCCGCAGTGAGTGCAGCCATAAATGTAATCTGGACAGAATAAATGTTTTCTGAAGTTGTATAAAGCCGTCTGGCCGTCCCGAGGCGATCCTAGCAGCGATCTCGCCGTGCCGACTGCAGCTGTGTACAGTGTCACGGAACTCGGCTAGCAGCACTTTATCTGCTCACTACTTGTCTCTCTCCTCCATCCACAATTCTGAGCAGACAGACGATGTATTTTTCATCCTTGCCACAACTAATTTTCCTAGAGAATGCATTACGTTCCTTTCAGCTCATTATGCTCAACATAATTGTCGAGGGGGCGTAGTCAGTGTTTCAGACTATTACGTCAATCAAGAGAGACTGTAATTACATAAGCAGGTGTTAATAGTCATTTTCATTTCAGTGCATCTTTTAGACACCGCCTGTACATGACGTAAGCACAGTTCTTAATTACTCTGTCTCTTTGGATATACGTCTAAGTAATGAATGTATGGAACTTTCATTATTAACAGACGAACAAGGAAAGTAAAATTCACCTTGTAACAGACCGATGAAAGCCCAGAGCGGGAGTAGAGGTATACCTCGGCGCTAGATGAGTGGGTGAGTGGTCAACGACACACACCGGCCGTTTTAACCATTGGGAAAGTTTACGAAGCATTACTCAGGACACTCGGTAGGTCCCAGTGCCGGTCTAGAGAGGTGTGGAATTTCTTGCCACCACTGGGATTCGATTCCGGACTGTTCAGCCCTAGCGATTCGCTGTAGTCGCAGTACCGACTGAACTATTCCGGCCAACTATCAACAGACGAACAGTGAATTTAATTTCGTTGCACACATGGAGCTGAATTGTTAGTAGGAAAATTAGTCGCAATTATCAGCTTGTTATTGTTGTTGTTGTTGTTGGTGATGGTGGTGACGGTGGTGGTGTGTGCGTGCGTGTGCGTGTGCACGTGCGTGCGCGCGCACGTGTGTGTGTGTGTGTGCGTGTGTGTGTGTGTGTAAGACACTTTTCGTAACTGAGTCACTGAGTGAGTCACACGCTGGCGGCCGTTGGTCTTAGGGGCACGTTCCTGAGTCGCTTACAGTGTGCATAACAAGTTGCTAGTTTGCTGACAGTGTACTTGAAACGTGACTAGTTTGATTACGATGTGCTTAACATGTGGCTAATTTCCTTACAGTGCGCTTAACACCTGGCTAGTTTGCTTTGCTTAACAAGAGGCTACTTTCATTACAGTGTGTTTAAGAATTGACTAGTTTGAATTGCTTAAGACGAGGCTACTTTTCTTACAGTGTGCTTAAGAATAGACTAGTTTGGTGACAGTGCGTTTAAAGCTGTCAATAGCTGAAAACAGAGAACGGCGAACGACCGGATCATCAGCGAGTGTTGGAGCAGTGTGGGGTTGTGGCCTAGTGTCACGATTTGCCCTGCATTACTATGGAGGGAAAAGGGACAAAGCAAAAAATTCTGTCAGTTCAGCCCCTCTCTAGTTGCTTTTTAAACCAAAGCTTCTTAAATAAAACTGCTATTCAAATAATAAACCAACCTTCGGCTGGAAGCAGCTCTCAACTAACGACAGTGATTTTGACTTAAGTAAAGTATGATCTGAAATTATCAGCTTAAATTAGCGGGTCTCAAGCGATGGCGTCTGGCAGTACAACAGAGGAAAATAAACTGCAAAAGGCGAACTCCTTGATGCATTACACACATTCAGCTAGGGTACTTCTTACTGCTGGAGGCACACGGTGGTGCAGTTGGTTGTGGCACTGCGCTACAAGTCGGAAGGTTCCTCCCAATGTTGATATAATCCTTTAGGCTGCGCTCTTGTTCTGGGATCGACATAACGTCTATCAGAAGTGAGTGTCAGGAATATTTCCTAGAGAGTAAAGGCGAGTAGGGCTGACAACATTACAACCTTCCTGTGCCGACTGTGTTGAAATTTGGGAACCTCATCCTCCTGGAAACTTCAGGGTCTGTCCAGACCTGTACAAGGACTGTTTCACCTTTTACTGCTTACCGCCAGGATGCCATACGGTTTCAAAGCACACATGTAAACGAAGGATTATATCTGATGTTGTGCATCTTCCGTACGACAGCTCAACACGCAAAAATTTCACAAAGAACTAACTGCACTACGCCTATATCTGTTACAAGATCCTGCAACATATTTAGGCCATATATTTCGGCTATCTAGAGGGAGCTACAAGTATGATGACGTGTACAGTAAATTGACAAGGACGTTTGTATATATGTATGTTTTTGTATGTACGTATACATGTATGTGTGTATGTATGTATATATGTATGTATGTATGTATGTCTATATGTATGTATGTACGTGTGTATTTTTTTAAATGGTTTATTGCTTGTTCCATTACAATGGTATTACTACAAGCTTTGCAATCATTTTAGTTGATATGTTACAGTTATTTGGTTATTCTACATTTAGTTTATCAAATTGTATATCGTTAATAAAGTTTGTAAATTCATTATAGTGTCTTCTTATCAAGTCCCTTTTGTTAATTGGCCATTTATTTGTTCTTATTGCCGTCTTCTTAAGTCTGTCTCTCTCCTTTGTCAGCCTTTCGCATGCATGTATATGTATGTATGTATGTATGTGTATATATATATATATATATATATATATATATAATATTTATAGTCTATAACAAGTTGCCATAAATGCTGAACACGTCGATCAGAGTTGCAGCTCCCTGAGGATGGCCAAAATATATGGCCGAACCACGTAGCAGCAATGTGTACTGTACACAAATATCGTGCAAACGGTTGGTAGTGAAATTTGATGTGGAAAACTAACTATATTGACACCACCAAGAAACGTGTGGACATTTGTGCGCTGATTTTTAATAAACTTGCAAGTGCCCAGCTGCACTGTGTGTAGAATTTTACACTGAAGTTTACCCCAGTCTTAGAAAAAACGTGGAATCAATGTATAAATTTAAAAATCTTAGTTTCTGGGTTGTTACGCTGCGTTAGAAATTAGTTGGGCGCCGGCGTTTCAGGAACTCCTACCGGTCCCAAAATCATATGTTGAATTATCGCAGAAATATTCTTCGTTTACCGTCCAAAACTATGAGGGTAGAACCAGCAGAAGCTCCCTAAACGTCGGCACCCAACTGATTTCCAAAGCTTCGGGACAGACCAGAATATCGAAGATTTCGCTCGCATCGCGGCGGAAATCTGAAAACACGCATGGGGTGGAAAAATCACTTACGCCCTGAAATAAAGTACAAATTTTACCCCGCCCGTTTTCACTGCTCCCTTAAAGAAAAGTATCCAAATCGGACGAAGATGTAAAAAAAAACAGCGCTAATTGTTACTTGTGCCCACTTCATGGGGCGCGCCGCTGCGGAAGGTGTTCCGTGCATACTTCGTACGCGATATTCCACACAGCTTGGTCATATAAGGGTAGAAACTCCCTTACGCCATTAAGTAAATTATAACTGTCATTAATTTGATGTTCCCAAAAGACAGGCCATCTCGGTAACATTTGTAGAATCTTTTTATCAAATGATACGAAAACACGACAAAAGGTTTAATTTCTGATATCAGTAGACAAGCGGTCGGACCGTAAGAAGGGCCTGCTGTTCACTTAAGGCGTTCTTTATTGTTATGTGAACGTGACTGAACAAATTACGCCTCTCTTTTTTTTTCCACGTAGTTTTTAGGCGCGTTCGCAAAATTGCAAAAAAAAAAAAAAAAGACCATTAGCTTCATGTCTGTCCGTCCGTCCGTTCGCATAGAACAACTCGACTCCCACTGGACGGATTTTTATGATATTTGATATTTGAGAATTTTTCGAAAATCTGTCGAAAAAATTCAAGTTTCATTAAAATCTGACAAGAATAAAGGCTACTTTACATTAAAACCAATATACATTTTAATCTTATCCCGCTAATTTCTTCTTAGAATGAGAAATATTTCAGACAAAAGTTGTAGAGCGAATCAAAACACACATTTTATGTTCAGTAACTTTATTTTTCGAAAATCGTGCCTTTTATGAGATAATGTAGAAAAATATGGTAGAGCAGGGCAGACCATATGTGACAATATGGCGCATGCGCATTCCATGCTGGATACCTAAGGATACAAATACACAATCAGAATATGTAATACTTATTACTTTTCCACTGCAACAATGGTTGTATGTAAGCACCTCATTGTTACGTTATATATACACTGCCTGTCTTGTTACAATTATCATTTTTCTTATTTTCGAGACATCACCCTGGCGTCTTGACGGCCGTCACAAGGAACGCGTCTGACCGGTGCACTGTTAATTGTTTACCAACCACAATATTATTCACATTCCAACTGAATCAGTACACAAAAAATCCGTAAATTAGCCCCTGTGTTTCTTTACGCACCGCGCCATAGCGGCGTATGACAGAGCGAGGATAAATCGCCACTAATTGCCACTATATGTAGGTAAGCGTCCAGCGTCGTGCAACAGAGGTTGTTTTACTGAAGGAACAACGTACATTATCTATCAGTTGAGGCTAAATGGAACCCGAGTCACAATGCTTGAGATGATGAAGGTAAAATCAAAAAACCCCTGCCGGTAACCAAACCCCGCTCATCCCAAAAAAATGCAGTAGTAACGAAATTGACTGAGCTACTCCGGCACCAATGGGCATAAGAGCTTCAGAATGTGAAGGTGTGGACTGGATTTGTCTGGGTGAAATATATAGTCCATTGGCAGTATTCCGTAACCGCTGTAATGGGGCTACAGGCTGCATAAGACGACGGGAATTTGAGCAGCTTGGTTACTATAAGCTTTCCAAGAAGAATTTCCATGAAATTAGGTAGGTAGGTAGGTAGGTAAGTAGGCAGCTGTAGTTGTTTGTTACCTCAACGGAGCGCTCAGCGGCTCGTCATAACCACATTTTGCGTCTTCAGTTAGCATTGCCTGGTTTTAACCAGCACCTCATTACAACAGCAACTTTGTTCCCGAAGCAATTAGCTTTGGCTGTTATTCCTCAGCTGCAGCTGCGAGCGGCAGAGAGCAAGACAGATGGTAAGACTCCCAGACAGGCAACATTACGCCTGTGAAGAATGCTCCATTGTACGTCAGGTTAAAGGGCTATTTTGCGTCAATATTAGAAGTCGTTCTTCGATGCGTGAGCTATGGGTGGTCGTGGCCAAACGTGTGCTTTCTCAGCCAACAGTCCTAATCTTCCTGCAGGTTGTGGACTGGTGGCTAGGGAGGCATACGTTTAGACACGCCTGCCCACAACTGATGAGTATCAGCCGATCTTGTATGAAATTTCCTTGCTTTGTATACAGAGAAGAATAACCTGCTATCCCTGTCTACTCTTCACATAACCACTCATAAATCAGACACATGCTTTGAAGAATAAGCTGAAGAATAACTGTGCGTAGTCTCTAAAATTACGCGTTCTCAATCCGCGACTCGCAAATATTTTCTATGATCATAATCATCCTACGTAATGGAAAATAATTCGGAATTTTATTGGTAGGAAATGAGAGATTTAATACCATGTGATCTGTGGCTCTGGATTGTGCAAGAGAAAGTGTTACTACAAGGAAACCAAAGGGAATCCAAGAAATGCGAACAAGGAATGAAACTATCACCACAATGTGCCTCAGAAGCCTGCAAAAAAACTGGCAAATCTGTCAAATATGGACGTACGCTGGTAGAACCCAAGTTGGAATTATTTGAAGCAGGCAGAATCCACCGTATTCTCCAAATTAATTTGAATTAAATGAACCTACGTAGGCTTCACGCAGTGGAGCATTTGGTTGAGGTACTGCGCTAAAAACCGGAGGGTCGCGGGTTCAATTTCCGATGGTGTCTTTGGAATTTTTCATTGTCATAATCCTTCCGGCCGCATTATGGCCCTGGGGTTTACTCAGCCTCTAACGTAAATGAATACCAGGAATATTTCCTGAGGAGTAAAGATGGCCGGTGTGTAGGGCTGACAACCCTACCACCTTCATGTGCCTAATGTCTTGAAATCTGGGAGTCTCAACCTGCTGGAAACCTCAGGGCCTGTTCAGGTCTGTAACGGGATTGCTTTACCTTTACGTAGGCTTGAACATTTCTTGGAACATCCTGTAGTGTCAAGCTGGTCGTGTCCATACCATGAACGCAGAATTATAACTCCACTCATTCTTACCCTCGTCACTGGATGGAGGTGAATGGCAAGCTTCAATCGACTTAACCACGGGGGTAGGAACACGGAACTTGAATTGAATAGGAAGCTGGGTTGATTACAGAGACAACCTGGATGTTTCGGAGAAGAGAAAAATATCTTCAGACAAAGGTTACATTTCAGTACATTGACACAAAGTTTAAATGAGATGCCCTTATGAACCCTGCAATAAGCGATTTGTTATGAAATGGTGCCTGCGGACCCAGGTCTTAAGGTTTGAGAAACTGGGGTCTTAAAATGATGATTACCAATCATTTCAGTTGTGTGACGTCACTGATTAAAGTACCGTTGGAGAGCGTGGGCTGGATTCGTCAGGAAACAGGCCAAAGGCGGGGGACTGTGAACACCGGAAGGCATTACGGTGTGCGTCAATAGAAGGATAAAAATATCCAGAGTTATTGAGCGACAGCTAAGTTTGCAAGACAAGTGTGTTAAATGACGATCCAACAAATGCACATTTACAAATAATTTCAATCACATTATTATTATTATTATTATTATTCACCATTATGTTTGGGTCAGTACTGTGACTATCTTTAGTTTTGTGCAAAAAAGAATACATTTAGTTTACAAATAATTGCACAAAAGCATGATAAAACCTTTAAATATTATATTTGATACTGTGAACGTAATATTATGATCTTAAAAACTAAATACCTTCTGTATACTAAATAATTTTACAAAAATGTATTTTAAAACCACTCAGTATTACATTTTAAGACCATAAAATTCGCTTCAGAAAATCAAATGTAATACTGAGTGCTTTTAAAATACTTTTTTTTGTAAAATTATCTGTATATATTTATTGTATTCTTGTACGAAGACACCCTGATGATTGTAGTAACAATAGTGGACGAAACGTGTTGCAAAGACGGGGCACGGCCCGCACTATTCCCAGTTAGTTAACTATGTTGTTCTATGTATTTTTTGTGTCGATTGTGTTGTTCTGTGTATTGTTTGTGTGTAAATGTGTACTGTACCACTGCCACCGGGTGTAAACCCAATTGCAGTTTAAAAAAATGTATCATATCATATCAAGAGTAAAAACGTATGATTGAAATTATTTATAAATGTGCCTTAGTTAGCCTGTCATGTAATTATCAAACATTCTTCAATGCACCAATATGGAACACAAAGTTTCTCAAGAAAGCCTTCATTCATTTCGGTGTTCCAGTCGCCGGACTGTAACACCAGACTGCAGGTACAAAGATTCGATGCTTCCATGGGAACTGCCAGACAACACTTGCAGGAGGGACAGTGACAAGCTGAATGAAAGGAAAGAGTCTTTATTATTATTATTGCATACACTATAATCTGTTGCTAGAGCACCAGTCACCTTACATTCATAAATATTCTTGTATTCAGTCGAACAGTCACTATAGTCGTTACTAGAATAAGGACTCCAATTATAAGCTTCAACAGTTCAACTGTTTTGTCTACCTACATAACCCCACAGAGCGGAATCCCTCTTGAGAAGCCAACGGTTCTTCCACCAACCAAGAGATTCCCTTATTTTGTTTAAACGAAAAATTCGCTACTTACCCTATCCTGAGCCACATAAATTCAGTAAATCCACCACCAACGGTAATTTTATCGAAACCCTTTAATTAATTTATGAGAAGAAATGTGCTTAAATACACGTAATATTTATTAACTACATGCATTTTAACATCAACAATTGCATAATTATTATTTATGTTATCTTTCACATTCAGGAGGACCAGAGTTCGATTCATAACCTGGAAACGATATCTGGACTTGCTAGTATCGCGATTTTATTCAGTTCACTCACAAACCTTAAAATTCATTCTGTGTTCAATTTGAACACTCATGAAACATGTTTTATGTTCTGTAACTTAGCATAACTTTTACTTTTTATAAAGTTAGATCTGTGCACGCCATGAAGGAATATTGGAGGGCGCAGGCACAGATCCACTGATTCCTATCCTCGGCGTTACATGGAGGTGAATAAGCAGCTTCATGCCTTCTCGCTTTACCCCAACGAAAGAGCCGCCAGTAGGCATCGAATAAGAGGACTGGTGGACTCCACGGCGTCTGGATCCTTTGGAGAAGGGTATTATTGCCTTTGCCGCAAATCGAATCACGATTATACGATCGTCCGACACCTGACTTTGTATCTGTAGCGACTAACCTAACCCGGTCCACTACTGTTTCCTGTATAAAAAGGTAAACCGTTCCTATTCGTACCGTGAATGCATAAAGGAGTCGATTTATAGCTCTACTCATTCTTAAGTTAGAAATTAAATGGATGTGAACGGTCAGCCTCACGCTTCGGCCGTTTTACCACCAAATAAAGAGCTCCCGATACTCATTCGATCGGAGCCTGGGTAAGTCCCAGAGAAGTTTTGGATGTGTTAGACAGTATAAAAATGTGTTACATCTGCAGGAAATCAAATCCGTGTTTTCCAAGTATCATCTTCTTTACTACACGAACAAAGAATAATTAACTAATATAGCCGCTTTAATTCAGCAAAGCTTCTAAATAATACAAAAATATGATACAATAGTAAAGTGCTACATTTGGAGCACAGCCTTCCATGGTGATGGTTGTTGGACACTTCGAAAAGTACAGCAGAAATACATGGAAAGTTTGGAAATGTGGTTTTAGAGAAGGATGGAGTAGATCAGGTGGACCGATAGTGTGAAAAATGAATAAGTGTTACAGAGTGCCAAGCAGGAGAGGAATATCCTGCAAACAATAAAAAGAAGGAAGGCTGAGAGAATTGGTCACAGTTTCCGTAGGAACTGCCTTCTAAAACACGTTAAAGAAGGAAAGATAGAGGGAAGGATAGAAGTGACGGAAAGACGAGGAAGAATAGGTAAGCAGCTGCTGGATGACCTTAAGGGAAAAACAAAGAATAATAGAAATTTCAAGCGGGAGCAATAGAGAGCACTCTGTAGAGAACTCGTTTTGGAAGAGTCTACGGTTCTGTAGTTAGAAAACAGAATCAATGGATGACATCTCAATCGAATGTTTTGGAATCGGTTCTGTTCCAAAATAATCGCGGATGAATAATGAATGTGTCCAAAGTGCCCAGTGACACATATGGTTCAACGACGCAGTGTATTCACAAAACAAGTATAACATACTTTATAAAAAATGAATATCTCTTTATCACAATTACACTCAGAAGAGACAGTTCCCTGTATTATTGAAAGTATAATATTTACTCGATGCCTGCAAAGAGTACATAAATGTATAGGCGAATTTGAATGGTAGAGTAAATATGCAATATCACAAGAACACTCCAGACTTAAATTTACTGACAGAGTTGCAAGGACCTCGTCATAAAGTCTTCTTCCTCGCACATAATTTTCGACTCACATGCACAGACATAATTGAGGCCGATGTTGTTTGAAGATCTTACAAAGCGAAAATAGTTTTCAAGTTGCTTGGAAGACTGATAAAGGTGGGTGGATATTGTGGTGTGAGTAACGGTAAGCGACAGTTCGTAGTGAGAGATTTCCACACCTGAGCCAACCATCATGACTCAAATACAGTCCAGTGCATCTCGCATGACTGGTGGTGTCATCGGAGATTGGATTTAGATTTGAAAGTATTGTTGAAATATGAACTTGGTGTACCCATTTATAGAGATAATGCTCAGTAAATAAATGACAAAATCAATGATGAATATGTAAGAGAAATATAATTAATAACGACCCTTACTTATTTCCTTACATGTTTCTGATAATTAAAATTGTCCCCCATTTCTTTTGCTTACCATTTTTCAACCATTTTTTAAAATCAAGAATCAAGTAGAATTTTCAAAGCCACATAAGAAATAACTTTATAAATATCACAACTGACACTTTATACAGAAAGTTACTGGAGGAATCTGCCTTACTTGGGGAGAAAGTTACTTAGGTTAATTTGCATCGATATAACCAACCATACCTACACGTAAAGTTGAAACGTTACAGAGAAAATGACGCGAGAAAAATGTGGTATTGTTGCAGACCTATACCTGTTTAACATTATATGTTTTCAGTACACTGAACAGGAATGTGCTTGGGACAACGGGGGCGAGTTTGCTATATACGCTACTTGAATACCACAGGATGATTTTTATGAAATTAGCGCTTTCTTTATCTACGTAATGTCTTTATGTTTCTCAGATGTCAATTAGTTGCTAAGTATTGGCATTAACATTACAGAAACTACAAATTCCTCTTCACTTTAATAAGTATTTGGTAAACAATAAATGTATAAATAATTTTTAAAATGATCTCACCCCTATCTTCGCAACTATTCTACTCCTAATAAAAGTATTTTTGGTAATATCAATAAATTTAAATCAGGAAAAGTTCGCTCGAAGGCTGGGAACTTCCTCCTGGAACATCCTGTATAAATCTGTCAAATGTTATATTTAAAAGTACTTTCTTGTGTGACGTCGGAAATTGTCCTTGATTCTCGACTGAAATAAAGAGGTTTGTGGCTGTTCAACGATAATGACCCGTTGCATTCTTCATATATTCACGCATGTCTGTCGTTAGCTGTTCGGTTCCAACATTCAAGACTTTGTTGTATGTATCACAGGAACTTGACAGACAACTCTGATTACTTAGTTTGTCATAAAATGGGTAAAGGTAAAGGTAAAGTTCACCCTAGAACAGGCCACGAAGGCCCAGAAGAGGAGTAGAAGTATAGCTTTACTCTTTATTTAACGTCGGCGCTAGAGGGGGTGGGTGGTCAACGCCACGCCGCGGGCGATTTACCTCCGGAAAAGAACAGGTACCCATTGTATAGGAGGCTGGGTGGGCCCCAGGGCCGGTCTGGACGGGTGAGGAAACTCTCGACCCCACCGGGATTCGATCCCCGGAGCGTCAGCCCGTAGCGGTCCGCTATACCGACTGAGCTATCCCGGCCCACTCATGAAATGAGTACGAAATACATTAATTTTCTTCAGCTTCTGACTAGTTTGGAGAAGATTCGAGGTTTACAGAGAGTGTACTTGAAGGCTAGTGTTACACAAATCTGTCAGATAGTTTGTTTGTTAGTTAATAAAGGTTCTGCGGAACCTGCTGGCTCCATCTTCTCCTCCAAAGACGGAGACAGCAGCCATTCTTAAACACGTGACAGACGGTATCATATCTCCTTAGACTATTATTGTCTTAGAGGTACTTGCTCAGGGTACTGACCATAATATTTGTCACGTGATCTAACATATTTCATACGTGACTTTTGTTGCTGTTCCTCTCAACTGCGAGATGTGTCAGTGAATGCGAATAAAAAGAATGAGGTACGTTTTACATATTTTTGTTAAATAAAAGTCCAGCGATACATTTGAAAAGACGGCAATAAAACGCAAAGTACAATAAAGTACAATAAAGTACAATATGATGCATAACGGAAGTAAGGTGAGTTCAATGATGGTGTAAGACACACACTCCTGAGTACCAATCACAACGGACTTTCCCACAGACAAAAGCTGGATGCAGAAGGTAACTATAAATGGTAGGCCTTGCGCATAAAGCATAAAATGACAGCTCGATCGGAGCCGGTGAAGAAAAAGTGACTTTAGCACGATTTCATATGTAGGACGGCCTCACACTGCACAGAGCTACATCTGACGAACACTGACGATCTGAATAAAGCAACGATCTCTTCAGACATGACTCCTTAACGTGTGGCAAATGGGCACTGACCCTTTGGGGAAGCCTAACGCCTTATAGGTGATTTTCGAGCCGATTATTTGTAAAGGGATACTGTAGAATTTTTTCAGACAGTGCTGGTTTAGTACCTCAGATCGGTCATCGATTCTCCTAACTACGAGTTCTCAGATTTTTCCTCAGACCATCCAGATAAATCCCGGGATCTTACATTTATTACTTCACGATGGCTTTTCGTAAGTCCTTTCCAATTCGCCTCGCACGAATAATCCTACGATCTGAATGAACAGGCCTGTTGCTCTTTCCGAATGTACCTTGTGTGTTTTTCGGGAATCGTAAATCGAAATTATTTCGACAAAAACAAAGGGAAGATGTTGCCCAAATCCAACAGTCATACAGTCTGACAGCCTCGTAAAATAAACCAAGATACAAATTACACGACATCACAATCCTGATTCTCACTGCTTTTGGGAATTTTCAAATTTCAAATGACAAGGCTTCACTAAATCTGGAATTTCAAACTGCTCCATTACTTGAGCCGGTATAGAGACTCGCTACGGGCTGGACGGTCCGGGGATCGGATCCCGGTGGGGGGGGGGAGATTTTTCGTAACCGTCCTGACCGGCTCCGGGTACCGGGTCTTTCGCGGGGGTAAATCGGCCGGGTCTTGGCCTTGACCGCCCACCCCATCTAACGCCGAGGTTAAAAAAAGAGTAGAACCATACATTTACTCCCCCCTCTGGGCCTTCATGTTCTGTTCTAGGTTGAAATTTACCTTTAACTTTAAAGTTAAAGTTGTGGGAAGTTCAAGTGATTATGTCGATATCAAACTTAGGCCAGACTTGTAGATGTACATCAAGTCCACGAATAGGATTCAAACTCACATTCCCAGTATCGGGAAGATGATGTTCTAGGAAACATGTGTGCAGGTTTAGTGTTATTTTATGTACATTACTCGAATCACACCTACACACACACATACCACACACACACACACATACACACTCACACACACCTCACACAAACACACACACCATACACAAACACACACCACACACAAACACACACACACACCACACACACACACCACACACACACACCACACCACACACAAACACACACCACACACACACCACACACACACACACACTCACACACACCTCACACAAACACACACCACACATACACACCATACACAAACACACACCACACACAAACACACACACACACCACACCACACACAAACACACACACACAAACACACACACACCCACACACACACACACACCACACACACACACACACACAC
>Ga0123354_10011850_pt1 | contig 13498 bp, 11 predicted proteins | sample TergutLab28metaG_2_FD_97872 | JGI IMG/M metagenome (GOLD analysis project Ga0123354, IMG submission 97872) | Labiotermes labralis P4 segment gut microbial communities from Petit-Saut dam, French Guiana - Lab288 P4 | ecosystem: Host-associated > Arthropoda: Insects > Digestive system > Gut ... | reverse complement strand
TACATATGGGCCTTATTAGCAAAAACAAAGACAAAAACAGGAATCTAATAAAAACAACACAAAACAAAAACAGATACAGAAAAATAAAGCTATTGTGCGGGTGTGCTCGGCACACCCCCACAATAGCTTGTAGATCGGTCCGTTCTACAAGGGACAAGAGATGGGACCGAAAAGTTGTCCCAAAACGTCGGTAAAGAATTACCACTGCCCGATGCGCAACAACCCAGAAGAGCGCAGTTCTCATCCACTTCGTGGCGGAAGCCTGAAATAACGCAAATTGCCGCCTGTCTGAACTCTGGGTCTAAAAGAAGAGTTTGTCCACGCGGGTAATCGAACTTGGATTTTTAAGTCGTTTAACCATAGTCTAGTCTGTAACTGAATGAGAAATTATTCCGACTATGTAATGTCTCAATGATAATAATAATAATAATAATACCAAACCTTATAACCCATGATAATGAAAAGGGAACATGTATGTTAATAGACGTTGCAATCTCAAGAGACAGAAATGTGATTAAAAAAGAAGCCGTGAAGATTCTAAAATATAAAGACCTTACAATAGAAATACAGCGCACGTGGCATGTAAAAATGAAGGTGATGCCAGTAATAATAGGAGCGATTGGGACTATTTCAAAGTCATTCAGAAAATACACGATCAACATATCAGGAAAACATGAAGTTAAGGAACTCCAGAAAACAGCCATATTGGGCACTGCACACATACTTCGGAAAGTACTAATGTAAAAGTACAATAGATGCAACACTGAAACTAACGATATAAGCACCATGAATAGTAACAACAGAATAGCTGCAACGCTGTATTCCCTAGGGACATAGTTTGTCTCAGGAATATAAGTATAAATACCATGCATAAAGGAGATGATGATGATGATAATAATAATAATAATAATAATAAAACTTTCCTTAATATAGACAGTAGACACTGCAGAGGGTTTTCATTGTCGAAAAGTCTCAGTGCCTACGACACTTTACATTTGTATATTAAAGTTTTGTTTAGAAATTCGTAAGATTCCCTTGAGGGTTTAAATCACTGAAACTGTGAACTGATATGTTAAAAACATGCCTTTGTTTCTTATGAAGCCCAGTTCGTCCTCTTGGGATTTAGTGTTGGATAATTAGTGTTCTAATTTCCAAACTTGTTACTTGTTCCAGGCCCGTCGCTTTGTTTTTCTTTATCCTTAGCTTGCTTACTGTGTTGTGGCTCTTGATGCCGCAGGGTTGAACTTGATGTTAAAGCTGAGGGGTGGCTGAGGGTGGTAAAAGTGGAAGGAAAATGAAGACTCTGCCCCCCCCCACCCTTTCCCTTTCCACTGCTACCAAAGTTTCGAACCATTCAATATGCATTAACTCTTAGAGCGAAAGAAGGAACTGAAGGAGAGCAAGGAAAATGATTGATCTAATTCTTCTTCAACCCACACCAGAGCACCGTTTCTCTTCCTTTCCCGCGCACTTGTTCCGCCGTAGCACGGTTCACCTTAAAGTCGAAGTTTCATCTGGGCTCCCATTTTGTGACACACAGATGTAGTTAATTGTGTCTGATCATGGTATCGAACATTATCAACTACAAACGCGTGGCTAGTGGCCTGTCTTGTCGTCATTACAGTCTCCTGTGGTCAGTTACTGGTCTTTCAACGCAGGGTGCTGACAGTAATTGGACTCGACAGAGAGGAAGTAGCAGGAGGAAGGTGAAAATTACGTCACTTTGAACTTCGTACTGCTGGGTGATTAATTCAAGCAGGATGAAAGGCTGGAATATGTGACGCACGTTGGGAAAGTGGAATTTTTCCCCCGAAATTCTGAAGGTAAGAGACGCTGCCGGCCACACTGATGTAGACGAGTGGGTGATATTAAAACGGATTTGCAAGACATATTAAGTGAGGCTATGAAGCCGGTTCCTCGCAATGCGTAAAACATGTTGACCAACTCTGCGGTTATCAGCTTGTCAAAGACTAATCTGTTGTTATTTATTCTTTTATTTATTTAATTTATCTTCAAACATCTCGTTTTTCTCAGAAGTAATAATTACAATCTCTGTTCCATCCTGTCATAAAGTTACAGTTATTTGTTTCGCGGTCTGAAATTGCGATAGCTGTAGTATTATGAAAATGTAAATTCTACCTATTTGCATAAAGCCTATAAAATTCGAAATTATGTGCCTAAAATCTTATTATACTTCCATGTTGTATACAGTGCAAGCTATCTACGGCAACCGAGTTTTAGTGTATGTGCCTGTGTGTCCTCGTCTACAAAATTTTGTATCACGATTATCCTAGAATCGGTCGTCCTTGTATATAATTAAGATTATAAATTCGTGATTGATTAATGTTGTGTGTTCAAACCTCCTCACAAATCGAAGAAACAGAGCAATCTGAGGGGCAAACTATCCACTTTTTACATCTGTTTACTAGTAAAGATGTGGTTTGTTTAGTTTTCAAAAATATTAGGCCTACGTGATGAAATGCTAATAGTCAGTGCACATTTGTTGAAATTTTAATCAGGCCTAAATAAAAGATTCGTAATTCATATATTCTGTATATTTTACTTTACTCAGACAATAAGAGCACATGGCGCTGACTGCATGCTGTGACTGTTTCATCCCATTTGATTTATCTACTAAAGGTGTGACTTACTACATTCAGCACGTAGCCCATATAGTGCACTCGGCTGCTCTTCCTTTGTAACGTGGTTGAATAAAGAGAGATCAACTTGATGTCACTTGCTTTTTTATTTCATTACTTAATGCTCAACATGTTTCGGATGTCAATACATCCATCCTCAGGAGCTTGCGACTTATTTGTTGAGTTATTTCATGGGTTGTATTGCTCTGGTTCGATGCGTGTTGGTGTTACGTTGTGGTTTGGCTGGGGTGGTGTGGTATCCTGAGGATGGATGTATTAACATCCGAAACATGTTGAGCATTAAATAATGAAATAAAAAAGCAAGTGACATCAAGTTGGTCTCTCTTAATTCAAGTATGAAGATGATGCACGTTCCAATAAACATAAGGTTTGTAACGTGGGTTTGACGTAGACTGCTCCTTTCCTGACCCGTCTCTCTTTATTCTGAAGATGACGGTGGAGACTCCAGGACCTGGTAACCCCACATCAGTCTACAGCATCTGTATGCGGCTGACCGCTGTAGAAAATATCACCGCTATGAGAACATAAAATCTCAAACACATTCTCACTCTACTTCCCTTCTATTTTTTCTTCCTTCTTACTGTATTATTTCTTTTCTTCTGATTAAGGATAACATTAATAGTAATACAGGATTTTATACGATATTCACAGTTCCTCTAGACAGAGGTATTACATGAAGACAGACCGTTAGCGCTCGTTCCCACGTCTTTCTCAATTTCAAATTCGCAGTAGTGTCCCCAGTCGACGGTATGCGGCGTACGTTCTTGATAACTCGAACAAATAATGTCGTTCAGTCATATATCTTACAAGTGCCCCGAGTGTTTAGAGGCCCGTACAAAAATGAAGACAAATCTAAACCTGTAACACGTGGAGTAGCGTGACGCGTGACACGCATGCAATGTTTTCGGCCAATTACGTTATTCATTGACCCTTGCGTCGTTTAAGGACTTTTTGAACCTCCATATAATTTGTTTCAAATAGAGTGAAATTCGAGTACTGCAGAACAACACTGTAATTTAAATAATCTAAAGTTACATTCTAAATTGTGGGTGTTCCATCCCGTTGTGCTAATATAACAAAGTTATTTATTGTCCGTCTTACACAACAATATGATGTGAAATTAAGTTACGTACAATTAATAAAGTTACATGTTTCAACCCCTTGGGGTCATCTTCAGGGTTATAAAATATGAATCCTACAAGGTAAGTCTGAAGTAGTTACCTACGGGATCCCGTGGTTTACAGTGAGTTAGTTATAAAATATATGTTATAAAAAGTTGGTTAAAATACAGGTAAAGAACATATGATCATCGTGAAGAAGTGGATCGTTGTTGTGTATATGTGATAGGTGTTTATGTACCTTAGGAATGTGCCGTAATGTTATGGTCGTGGATTGGGGACCTCACGATATACAGGTGGCCTTATGCCATATATGAGTGGTGTGTTCATAAGGCCACCGGTAAATCGTGAGGTCCCCAATCCACGACCATAACATTACGGCACATTCCTAAGGTACATAAACACCTATCACATACACACAACAACGATCCACTTCTTCACGATGATCATATGTTCTTTACCTGTATTTTAACCGACATATTATAACATATATTTTATAACTAACGCACTGTAAACCATGGGATCCCGTAGGTAACTACTACAGACGTACCTTGTATGATTCATATTTTATGAGCCTGAAGATGACCCCAAGGGGTTGAAACATGTAGCTTTATTAATTGTACATAACTTAATTTCACATCATATTGTTGTGCAAGACGGACAATAAATAACATTGCTAGAGTTACATTGCTTTACTCCGATAAAGCATTTTGAAATTTCAGCGACGGCATATGACATCTCTCAACCTTAGGTGTGGTTTCCACAGCCAGCTCTTCTGTTGATGCTGTGTTATACGGTATATCATTTGAGGGACAGTGCAGTGTTCATTGCACTCAGTTTGCACGATGTGTAATGCTTCCAGAAAAGGTCAAGTCTACAGCACTGACAAAATTTTAGACATTTATCTTTTTGCCGTTAATTTCTGCCATATTATGGTCATGTTTTCATCTGTAACCAGTGATAACATACATACTAAGCAAGCATTACAATTTTATTCATTTATTTATTGATTAAAATATTCTGGTGTTTCATCCCCAAGATAGACCATCCGCAAAACAAAAAATCCAGTAAAGGGAAGGGTTTATTTCAACTGTCCATAAAATACTTTCCTAACACAGATATTATGTGCACCCCTCCCCCCCCCCACTATTTCATCAAGCTCGAACAAAAACGTATAATTATTTTTTTCGGGTGTTAAGGCTATACAATTATATATTTATTACATTTTCCCATCCGAAATGTAGTACATGTCTACCCTATCGTAAAAGGATCCCTGTTTACTAAAGCACACTGCGTATAGGAATCAATATTTAAAGATCTGTACCGCTAGATCTACTGCTAATGCTAGAACCAAAATCAATAGCTCTCGTCTGCGAAAACGTTTAATCCCTGTTGGTAGTAGTGTACTTGCGAATCTTCTAATTTATTGTTACCAGTGCAAATGATATTTTTCTTGTTCTCATTCTCCACATAATTTTGCTATTATTACTGCTTCTTCCACCGCTACTACTACTACTAATACTGCTACTGCTACTGCTACTACTGCTGCTACTACTACTACTGCCTTTATTATTGTATTATTATAAGTAATGCTGTTTATAATTCCACACCTGCTGCCACCTGGAAGAGGGATAGTTTAGGAGGTTACCGTCAGGTTCAGTATGAATGAATATGAATAAGAATTCCCGAAAGAGGAAGAGGTATTTTCTTCTCCACAACGTTCAGCAGGGTTGTGGGGCTGAACCAGCTTAGAGGGATCCTTGCTTGGTTCTGAGGCTACAGGCTCATAGATCTGATGACTCTCCTCCATCTAAAGCGGAACTTAAGATTCAGTGGATCTGTACTTCCATTCCCACACACGCCTTTGCGGCGTGCGCAGAAACAAGTCTTGCAGTGGTTGCCGGTTCGAATCCCGCAAAGGTCACATATGTCCGTCTCTGGTGAGTTTTGTGTTGTTAAGGAAAGGACTCTGAGTCGGGCCGATCACTCGTTCAGAGGAGTCCAACCGAGTGTATGTGAGTGTGATCGTGCAGCTTCGATAATGAGGACGCCCCGGCCCACTGGGGCTACTGCGCCATAAAAAACACTTACATTTTGGAGATAACAAGTTTTACCTTGGATCAGGTCACCGGCTGATCTGTTTATGGCTAGGCTATCTAGGCGAGTTTTAGGATATTATTTTCGATTATGCCACTTACTGCTATCACTGACTGATAATGATGATCATTTAATTTGACTGCGTTGATTTGTAGTTCGAATAACACGACCAACAGTCAGCCGGTCAGCATCAGAATTGTACTTGTTTAGAGCTTATATCTGGAATTTTCGCTCAGTAGTTGAGTTTGCGGGTACAAAACACAAGGCCCATATTTCTCGCATCTCAAGCAATGTTATACATAATGTGTTGATGTATTTTAAATTTTAAACCCAAATTCTGATGCATTCAGCTCTTTTGCCTTTCCGATCAGACGCAAAATGAATCCAAATAAAGACAAGAGCATAAGGAAATGTGCACGGACGCTGTCCGTCTTTTTTTTTTTTTTCGTTTTGGTATTCTCAGCCACATTTGTTCAAGACAGATAACTTTTGTAAGCAAAGGAAAACGCCCTCTACCACCCACACTACCCCATCCACAAAACACAAACCCTCTAACACGTCTGGAGTGAAAATGTGTGTGCTGTTCTGTATATCCTGTTGGGAGGGTTGAAACCACCCCAAACCCAACATCCCTAGCAACATCTGCCGATGACACCCCCTGCACTACACATATATGCTGCAGGGGGATGCTGGAACACATAGTCACCACCAGGGAAAATAGTGACCACCCTCTGGCAGTGAAAGTATCCCTGCCAGAATAGCTATGCACAGTGCTCTGGCGGTGTTAAAAATAAGGATAACGGGATAGGACAGATAAATCCACGCAAGGTGTGTGCAGCAATGGGACACAACTACACCCCTATTCCGTTTAATTGGAGATTCCCAGCCAAATCTGCAGCTCTGTTAATTCGGAGAAATTGCCACACTGCTTGCTCTGCTGTTGAGATTAAATATTTGAAACAAAACGAAATTATGCAGGATGAGTCCGATTAGTGCTGAAGGGTTTGAAGAAGAGTGAGTCCAGGGGGAAATACAGACAGGAATATGTTTTTCCATACCAGAGTATTTCAGTAGAAACATGTGTACATCTCACAACTTCGAACTCTTTCAATTTTTTTTTTGTTCAGTGATCTCTATAGTCAAGTTGTGTCGCGCAGATGTGGAAAATCTTTAAGCGGATTTTAATATGGAAAGCTATATTGCAGGAAACTGAACTTCAAAATGAGAAGAACAGTTTCTACTCTTGTATAAAAACCTCTTCACGAGAAAAAGTCTGAAATCTGAGGAACACAGAGTACGTGACACGTAACGTAACGTAAGCGGAAACACATGAAGGAATCCAACCCCACGTTGTGCCATACAGAAATAAGCAGGTTATAGGAACAACAGAAAAAACAAGTAAGGAAAAACTAATTATATTTGGCACAAGAAGGGGCCTGTGAAATTAACAAGAAACATTTCATGAAAGAAAAAATCTTCCGACATGGTAAAATAGCATTAAATGTTTATCCTATTAGTTTAATAGAGAATATAATGGATTATTTACGTTGTTGAGTAGACTAACTCAAAGCTGCAAATTAAAACGGAAAGATGACTTTGAACTGTACACCAAAATAATAAAGCGAATGGATGGGACCTACAGAGACGAATGTATTGTCAGCTTGACAGTAGAAGCAGAGTTATCAGCTTCAGGCGACACCACTGATGCACATAGCACTTCATTCATCGTCACATTCAACGTCCAGGTATAGTGTGATTTGAACTGTCCCGGATTTAAAATTCCACAATATCCTTGCTTTTTCTTACCTGTTTTTTGCCCACATTGCAATTTATTATTTACCTTCCCGTAATCTTTCCAGTTCTGCTCTAAGTGCGATATCCATTTCTGTTTTGTGAATTTATTTAGCTCTTGTAATCTGTTCACTTTCAATTCTTATCGCATTTCTTGATTTGTTGTCTTTTTTCACGCATCTTTCATTGACCAAATAAATTTAATTACTGCTAATTTTGTTGAGCTTGTCTCCATTTCACACAGACACGTAAACACAAGCAGGCACACACACACACACACACACAAACATATATTTATATATCACTCCACTTTGAGTGTATTTTATAAATTTCTCTTCCAATTCAGAACTGCGCTCTTCTGGGTTGTTACGCAGCCAGTAGTGATAATTTCCTACTGTAGTTGCAGGACAACCGATCGGTCACATCTGCAGGAGTCAAGAATCGAAGAATTCGTTTAGAATCTTGACCCCTGCAGATGGGACCGATAGGGTGTCCCGAAACGTCGGTAAGAAATTATTACTACTGGCTGCGTAACAACCCAGAAGAGCGCAGTTCTCTTCTACTTCGCGGCGGAATCCTGCCTTCTCTTCCCATTATCATTTTCAGAATCCGTTTTGTATTCTGAAATGTGGGAGTAGAAGACAAAGTCACACGCCACTTTGAACCACGTACGTTTGATTTTTTCACATAATGAGTTAAAACGTTCTAAAAGTAACGTCCCACCCATAACCAAAACTCGTAGGAGTCACTCTAGAAACAGAGAGCGATAGGTCATTGTTGCGGTCATTTGGTTGTATTACTGCAGGATCCGCTGCAGCTATTTTGTGCGAATCAACAAGTTTTCATTCGCATCACAAAAATACATGGAAAAGTACCATAAGGGCAGACAGAGAAATAATTTATCATTCGCTTCTTGTTGAAGCTTGAAGCGCCCCGACCACCGCTCTAACCACCATGGCCACAAACTAACCGCGCTTCGGCTATTCATCTCCTGTGCCAGTACATACTGCTGAGAAATCTAAAACAGTTCCCTGGTCTGCAGGATTCATCTTGGCCGATGGATGTAAAACGCACTGTCTTCGTTTTCGATATTTGGCGAATCTTTTCTTCTGGGTTATTCCCCGGCTTCTGAATTTCATATGCGAACGTTTCGGAATACTCTGACTGTTCCATCTTCATACCCGCCCGCCTATGATGATGGAACAGACAGACTGTTCCGAAATGTCGGTACATAAAATTCAGATGCCGGGGAATTACCCCGAAGAAAGCATACAGCATTCAGAACACGTCGAAACTCTGAAATCAAGAAATATTTCCTTCACCTTTATTCAGCAAGGTATTTGCAGTATTGATGAAGATGAGCTCAGTTGACAGGTCGCACTCACACTGTATCGAATACCATTCGCTGTATAAATATTGTGTCGACTTTGTCTTTCGACTACAGTGCAAAAATGCACATTGGCGGAAAATTACAAGATTCTATCCAAAAATAAAAGTGGAATTGACATCTCAATTGGCGATTCCTAAATTTTTGCAGTTCGTGATTTTGTCTCTGCTCTGTACCGCCTGTGGTCAGAACTGTAAAGCAATCCCTGTTCATACATATTACAGGCCCAAGGTGGTAAGGTTGTCAGCCCTACACCCCTGCCGCTTTAACCCCCCAGGAAATATTCCTGATACTAATTTCTCTTAGAGGCTGATTCGACCCCATGGACATAGTGCGGCCCGAATAAAGTTAAGGAAAATTCTAGTGACACCAACGGGAATCGAACCTTCCGGCTTGTGGCGCAGTTCTTCAACCAACTGCGCCGCCGTGTGCGCTGTATATTGCATAAGATAATCGTGCTATACATAAAGTGAAAGTACATAAGGAATAGAGAGCGGAGAGTGGCGAGCCAGAAATGCTTTATGTACAGATGCTCTGAATTGCTAAGATTGTGTACGTGCTTCTGTGGTAAAGGTAAAGGTAAAGTGTTCCCGTTACAGGCCCGGTGTGGCCCAGAGGATGGGTAGAGGTATAGCTCTACTCTTCCATGACCGCGGCACTAGAAGGGAGTGAGTGGTCAGCAGCACGCCCTGGCCGCACTTTATCCCCGGGAAAGACCCGGTACCCATTTTACAGGAGGCTGGGTGGGCCCCAGAGCCAGTCTGGACGGGCGGAAAATCTCGTCCCCACCGGGATTCGGTCCCGGAGCCTCCAGCCCGTAGTCAGTCGTTATACCAACTTAGCTACCCGGCCCATGCTTCTGTGGTAGACGATTGAAATATGAGAATGGAGAATTGGTGGAATGATTGTGACAGACGATACCGCTAGGAAGACGCAGGTAAGAAGGAAAGACAAATCTGGAGGAACTCCTTGTTGCTGCTAATCGTAAAAGGATGTAAGAGACTAGCAGGAGACACGGACATCTGGAGACGAACTGTTGAAGAGACCAAGACCCGATGCGTCCTGTCGCTTCAGTTATGAGAAAGAATACGAATAAGATACTGACAGGGAAGTACCGGAGTACTCCATAACCCTTCCGAGTGATGTTTTGTTCACCACATGTTCCACATGGACTGGCTTTGTAGTGTGAAACCGTGTAGTTCTGTGTAAATCCCACACGACAGTAACCCTAATGATCTGCATCTTCACAGCCTCTAATGTGATGATTTTCGCTGATATTGCAATCGGAATATGATGCCAGCACTTGGCCTCGCGATGACCGTTTTTATCTACCAAATTACGCGGCGTCCTACAGCATTCCGCCGTGAGAACTCATACGTGTTGTTTGAGCGTAGATTGGCAATATCGACACACACAGGCTTGCGGTCGGCGATATTCAGTATTAGTAAAGGGAAATCTTAACGCCTGATTTGTAAAAGGTAAAGGTAAAAGTAAAGTGATCCCGTTACAGGCCCCGTGTGGCCCAGAGGGTGGGTAGAGGTATAGCTCTACTCTTCCATGACCGCGGCACTAGAAGGGGGTGAGTGGTCATCAGCACGCCCCGGCCGCACTTTACCACCGGGGAAGACCCGGTACCCATTTTACAGGAGGCTGGTTCGACCCCAGGGCCGGTCTAGACGGGCGGAAAATCTCGCCCCCACCGGGATTCGATCCCGGACGGTCCAGCCCGTAGTCAGTTACTATACCTACTGTGCTACTTGGCCCACAATGCCTGAGTTGTAGTCTGATTAATTCACTTCTGATGTTTATGAGGTCAGTATAGACTGACGGCATTAACATCCATCTCACAGTGTAACACAAACAGATTACCTGTTTTTAATGTTTATTACGCTACATGGCATCTTTGTAGTCAAACGTATTGCTAATAACAAAAAACAGTAGCGCATCTTTGACCTTGAATTTTCAGTTACGACAGTTAATGTCACCGCAGACATAACATTTCTTTGTGTCAGAAATAGTGTTTCCTTGCATTCCTTGAAAAGCTATTTGGATTGAGAAATTATCGCGTCACCTTTTCAATCTTCGTCCTCGTATTTTATGTCCTGCTTTCTTTTCTTTCCAATAGGCAGTTGCTGAGAAAGGCAACTACAAGCTTCTGTTGCGGATTTTTTCAAAGTTAAGGTAACATTGGAGTTGCTAGCGCTGAGCACTATATTTATCTGATAAGTTTCGGACTATGCGACTTTACTTCAACCTTTTTAGTTGTTTCGGACATAAAACCTACGGAGAAATTGACTGACTGGCCTGCAGGATATAATCCCACTGTCTGTCACATTCCTATCGGAATCCTTATCCTTTCTGTTTAAGATATTTCGAACATTCTTTTACAAGGCAATTTTGCCGGAGTGTGAAGAAAATAACAAACCGAGAGAGAGAGAGAAATAAAGAAACTGCTTTGCAAATTGTTGCATGAGGTGTAATAATAATAATAATAATAATAATAATAATTTATTCCCAATTTTAAGCTGCGAACTAAAAAATAAATGTGGAATTTTTTGAAATATAATTGAGTGAAACCACTTGAAATTTGAATTTAAATCAGGGCCGTTGAAAAGTTGTGATAAGGGTGCAGGATTCGAAATTTCTGGGACGACGGGCTTTGGCAAGTTCGACCAGTGTTCGGTTGCTGGTAGAAGCAGAGGACCATCTCTTTGACTGCGCGTCCATACTGTTGCCTGAGATCATGTAACTTCCAGTCTGGTCGGCACCGCTGTTTCTTTACACTGAACTCAAGCGCCCGGACATTGAAGTCGACTGCCCGTTTTATCTTGCGTAGAAGTGAAGAATGCAGACGGCCATACGTTCATTTTTTCACACATCTTAAAAGCACGATGCCCAAGCACAAGGTCGATTTCAATTTACTGTTATAATCTTGAAGTTTCCATTTTATTAATTTTGTAACTTCAGCGTACATAATAAGAGACTCCCTGAGGATGATCTATAAACACCGAAACGTGTAGCAGTGCATAATAAATAGATAAAGCAAATCAGTCCCATTACAGGCCCGAGGTGCCCAGAGGGTTCCAGGAAGTTAAGGTTCCCAAGTTACGTGACAATGGCCCAGGATGGTGGTGAGGTTGTCAGCCTTACGAACCGGCCGCTTTTACCTCCAGGAAATACTCCTGGTACTCATTTCTGTTAGAGGCTGAGTCGACCCCAGGGGCCATAGTGCGATCGGAAGGATTATGTCAATGAAAAATTCCAATGACACTTAAGAAACAGATACAGGTGATATATATTGTGCATTTGTTGGACAGATGTAATAAAAAAACTATTAGTATGCTTCCAGGTGTCATGTTAAGCAGGTGTTTGCTTCGGTAGACAGAAAAGAGTGAAGTCAATTTGCCACCACTGCGCTGCCTGATACCAAATTGCACATTTTTCAACCAAACAGATTTTATTCTTTTGCTTCCTCGAAACTTCCTCCGGCCTTCTTTTCGTTCCTTTTACACATGTTTCTTTTCTGTACGCAGCTATTTTATTTTATCATTTTTTTCTCTTTTTCACCTCTCTCTTCGTCTCCTTTCATTCATCTTGACTGGCAATTGAGTCTCTGACGAACCACAAAGCTTAAATCTGAACCCCCTCAAAAAATGGGGAGATGGAAGCGATATATATAGGGCCATATATAAAGAAAATATCAAACGTGAGTGGAAATTTGAAAGTAGCTGAACAAGAAGCCAGCTGCGTCCTTGTTGGAGGATTTCCACACTCACTCGCACATGCCTATGGGGTACACGAAATGGAAACAACGCTGTGGGCTGTTGGGGTCTCTCTGAAGAAGCGAGTGCATTTGTTCCTCACTTTTTCGAATTTTGTCTTTTAAACCAACAGAAGACGAAGTCTACTTTCAACTCACGTTTGAAATACCAAGATGTATATGTTCTGTATTATATCTACTATAAACGGCGGGGCTGTTCTTAAGAGTTGCAATCGGTGGTCCACGTTTCTGGATTTATTTAACCGATTTCCAACATTTGCGCTAGTTATATTGCTTTCATCGGCAGGATGAATTTGAAGTGGCATTGAAGAAAGTCGAAATTGCTTTCCGAGCTATACGTGAGAATTTTCATTGAGGATATGAGGAGAATAATAAAAATGTTATTCAGGTAGATCTATATATATCTGGTCTTCGATCCCAGAATCGAACCCAATTCTTCCCACTGCACATTGCTGTCTGTGGTCACCGTACCATGCTTTGAGCTTGATCACTGACGTGAACAATTTAATGACACAACTCACCCAACCGAGGTGTTTGGTTTGAATAGTACCCACTTCGAATTATATTACAGAAATTCTCTCACCCCCCCCCCCCCTTTTTTGTAGAACCCTATATCTCATTCCCCGTCTTCCTTGACCAAATATCTCACCTTTCCTTTCAAATC
>Ga0123354_10011848_pt1 | contig 13499 bp, 5 predicted proteins | sample TergutLab28metaG_2_FD_97872 | JGI IMG/M metagenome (GOLD analysis project Ga0123354, IMG submission 97872) | Labiotermes labralis P4 segment gut microbial communities from Petit-Saut dam, French Guiana - Lab288 P4 | ecosystem: Host-associated > Arthropoda: Insects > Digestive system > Gut ... | reverse complement strand
GTCTTAAGTTCCCCTAAGACAACCTGAAGATGGCCAGTACAGGCCGAAACATGTAGTTGTCTATTTAGCCATTAAATACACCTTAATTGACATAGTTGTGTTTGACTACATACAATTTCCCAGCCTAAATCTTTTGTCTCGGTGCTGAGTAAAGAAAGACCCCCGAAAAGTTGCGTCTTAAGTCCTACTGTAAATGAATGATTCTAAATGTGATATACCACTGTCAGTGTCCTACACAACTGAGTAACACTGTTTAAGTCTACAGTCTCAGTTATTAGTTTCTAAATCTGTTACTTATATACGATAGCTGTTCCTCTTCAACATGGTGGCAGTTAATGGTGATATTCGCGCAGCTCTCCTGCTCTCTCTATTTCTTCACGACTTTAAACTGTCCGTGGCCGGAAATAACCCTATCTACACCCCGTGGTCGACGGCATTGTTACATCTCACACCGTAGTTTCTCAAATTACAGACGTTTATGTTTGCTATCTTGAAACGGCAAAAGTTTTCTTTGAAGCTCATTTTATGGATGTATTTCACGTGCAGACTCGATGTTTCAATGTTAACTACGGAAGGAAAAGTGGCGATCACACAACGGTTACTATTATTACCGTCACTTTGAGCTTTACTCTCTCACTGCACATCAAAAATCTCATCCACAAAATCCCCAATTTCTTTTAAATGTTTCACATTAAACGTTTAATCCCGCAAATATAAAACTCTAGATAAAGGAACCGTACTATTCTCAATACTGCCAACTTCTAGTACAAAATTTACCATCTTTATCAAGAACCACTGCGTAGCGAGCATCTCACTTTTTTTTTAATGTTTGCCATCCCGAAGTCTTCAACGCATATATATAAATATACAATTATGTATCAGTCAAACACAACAAAATTTTATTATGTTTATTGTTGTATTAGGGCAACATGTTTCGATTCTTATAGAATCATCTTCAGGCCCTTCTAAGATACAGATCCTTACTTAGCAATGTTTAAATTGCGCTGTGGGATTCCAAACGCTTACATTCTTGATATAACTATGTATAAAATGCGTATGTCGTTATGTTCTTATTATTTATTTATTTAAACATTGCTAAGTAAGGATCTGTATCTTAGAAGGGCCTGTAGATGATTCTATAAGAATCGAAACATGTTGCCCTAATACAATAATAAATATAATAGTTTTTTTTTATCTTAGTAATTAACCAACTTGACGCACAAAAGTTTGTTTTACAATAAGTTTATTCCATGGCTCTACATGTTTCGAGCACATGTGCTCATCATCAGGAGGTCAAAATTGTATTATACAGCCTCTGGTATCATCATACTGAAACAAGTGAGTGATCTAAAATTACATGTTTATAGTAAGTAATAGACAGTAATCACACCCAAAAAATTCACACATAAATTTCACTACTATTTGCTCATATTTATAGAATTGTATTTTAGTAATTTTAGACCACTCAATTGTTTCAGTGTGATGATACCAGAGGCTGTATAATACAATTTGGACCTCCTGATGATTAGCACATGTGCTCGAAACATGTAGAGGCATGAAATAAACTTATTGTAAAACAAAATTTTGTGCAACAATTTGGTTAATTACTAAGATAAATATACTGAGATGCACGGTCAGCAGAACATCAAAATAATAACGTTTTGTTCTGTTTGACTGATATATCGTTTTATATTTATATATCTCATTTTTTATTACGTTAACTTTCCCTCAGATTTGCCATTATTCCAAACGTAGATATTACTTGGGTAAGTTAACACACTATGGAAACTCTAAACTACATAAATTAACCATATAAAAATAATTTCGGTAGTTGGTACGGAAGTTCATTCCGAAGTCGAAGTGTCTAAAATCTGAAGTGTAAATTAGACAAAGCATAATACCAGACTCATCCGGGTCTCCAAAGTGTGTTGCTATGAGAAAAATTTCTTTAATTCCGAATGCGAAAAATATCGTTTTTCAACACAATCATCCTACAGAACACACAAATGCACTGTGTGCAAAATTGCAGTCTTTTGATCTCGAGACAGACGGTATATATAGCAACCTTTTAAGTTTAAATGGTTCAATTATTGTGATGTAAGAAATAAACAACGTAATTTTGCCAGCATTATGTGTTTCAGTTATTTAACAATTAAGAGAGTATTTTAATAATGTAAGGGACAAATTACAAGACGATTAGACAACAGTAAAAGGCAGAAAATTGAAAGGAAGCTACTCTAGTCTAAATTAAGATAATGTCCCGGAAATTGCTCAGAGTTGGTGAAAATAATTACAAGAATTTTCACTCCAAAAGGCGGTTCCTGTTTCTAGATGTTTCTAGATGTGAACATGGGACTTTGGGAATTAGAAGAGGGTGCGTTTTTATTTGAACACGAAATAATGAAATAACATAGTCAGCAGATTACTTAGTGTGTGTGTGTACACATATACATGCATACATACCTACATACATACATACATAATACATAAACATACATACATACATACATACATACACACTAAGTAATCACACACACATCACACATAATGTGTGTGTGTGTGTGTGGCTGTGCTTATTAGTTATGACCAAAAACCTACTTTTTTTACTTCTGTGAAATACTAGTTCAATATCCATGACTCTTAGCATTTAATAACATTTCATGTACTATATTTTATACAGAGTCCAGGAAGCTTTCACATATACGAGACATGAACGCTCGCGTTTGTTCAACAGCTTTCGTTTGGACACTTGTTACAGCAAACTGCGAATGTAGTGCATGTTAACTGAAGCTACTTTACTATGTATTGACGTGCTGCAGAACTGACAGTAACCTGGGGTACTTGTAGTCACGTTGTCGTGCACAATAAAGGGGTTTAAAATTAATCAGGGGATGAAACTTACAATGCAATTAAATCATACTCCTTACAACCGGAATTTACTCTAATCGGTTTGCTTTAAATTATGCTAACAAAAAGGTCTACAATAACAAGCGAACAAGCGTTATATAAATGTTAAGAGCCTCATCAAGAGACGGAGAAAGAGCATCACTACCTTTTTTTGTAGAAATTCTAATTTAAAAGTTCAAAGAACAGTCATCGTACTCAGCAATTATTCATGTTCTCAAGGAATAACCTATCTACCAAAGAATAGAACTTCGTCGTACTTTCAGATTCTTAATTTCATCCAATAATACACAAAATTTCAATGTGTAACTCACCGAGAACTCATTCCGTCTTCATTATGAAGAAATATCATCTACGATGTTTGGCCAAATGATCTCTTTGTTCCGAAAATCTGCTCTTTAATGGGTTAACATATCGGGAAAATACAATTTTGTTTTTCTACAACTGGATCATTTTTCCTAAAATATAGGTCATCACAAAGCGTCCTTCATAATACTCCTTCGAATTCACAATATTTATCCCAGAATCCGCGAAACAATAAAAAGACAACAGTTTATAAATATATGCCATTTCTCCTACATGTTTCGGCCTACAACTGCCTTCTTCACGGAGGTGGTTGTCACAGAAGAAAGTGGATATGGATAATTATACTAGAGATGTGCGGATATAAAGCCACAATACATATATTTTAGATGACTTATATTGACAGGAATTTCGAAGTCCTCAAAAAGGAGCTGGCCACCGCACATAATATTGTGCGAGTCTATTCATGGTTACTGCCTAGGTCCAAATAAGTGGGAGTAGCCTTACTTCTTATTTAGAGTTGTTAATCAGTTCCTAGCAACCAAATGTGGTGTCAAAAATAATTTGTGTGCCTGAGAAGTTCATCGTTCTAAGATATTACAACATTATCGATTTGAGGTAAGTAGCACCTACCGTGTAATCACTCGACATGGTGGTGAAACAAATGCATATAAATTTTAAGAGTAATAAGCACTTTATTATCCAATTAATGAACAAATATATAATTCGTAGATACAACTAAAATTATAAAATATTAAAAAGTGCTCCAACATTTTTCGGATCACAAGGGATCCATCATCAGGGAGCCTTGTACACTGCTTGGCTAATATTACAAAAATGGTTCTATCGTGTCCGTTGACATGGACGTGGTTGGTGTTATGATAGCATATTCTGACCCGTTGTGCGCGTGTGTAGTTCACTGTATAGGAAGGCCGATATCTCGGAAAAAATTACAGAAGAAATGTCTTCTGGGTCTATTATCTGTAGCAACCCTCCTAACCCATATTTCAAAAGCAACACAAATCAGTATTAAAATAATTTGGATTTAATGGGTTAATAAAAGTGTGCTTCATCAGTGACGTGATCTATTTTGCGCTATATTAAACTGTATAAAGAGCAATACAAGTTAATTATGTCATGTGTCTATGTTAGTAGTCATATTATGGCATTACGTAACTTCAACTCAGTGTGCTAGTAATACAAAATTCAGACAAAACAATGGTTACCAAAATGTTACCTCTGGGGCAGAATAATTCGGTGCATTACCGAGTACTACTCGGACCTACTCCATTGAAAGTGTGCCACTTATTTTAAGGGTTTCTTTTGTTTTATTAAAAATTAACCACGTTAATATTTATTGGAAAGTAAAAAGAGGAAAACAAAAGTAAATAAACACACACTGTTCTGTCCAACACAACACATTTACATTTCTTTTCAAAGCTACATGTTTTCGTTAGAATCGATCAAATCAGGCATGTTATACAAATCATTAAAAGCTGGTGAAATGTTGTTATTTGTGGGATCTCTCAAATATCACAAGGTATACATTACAACAAATTTGTAACATTGCTAGTGTCTCAGGTAGCTACTAAGTTGTGCCAATTACTATAGTCCTTTATAATTTCTATGATGCTAGTTCCTACATAGGAAACCAACATTATAAAAAGGATGGCCTTGCCCTGAAGTCCCAATATGTTGCGTATTATAGTTATACAATAAGGTAACACAAAATGCAGCTGTGATTGATGGCCTTCATCTTTTACTTTGTGTATTTTACACGCTTTTTAGTGTTCAATTATACAGGATGAAAAAGTAGCCCGGGTATGTAGCGTAGCGTAAATACAGAAATTAATACAGTAGCCAAATGCTGAAAGCATACACCATCACAGAAGATGTTGAAAGTGTTTGCCTCCTGCATCAATACACAGCTGCGCACGTCTAATCATGTTGAGGTATACCCGATGTAACATAGTGATTTTGATGGCTGCAACTGCCTGGCTGGTGCTGTCCTTCAGTTCCTGTATCGTGTGCGGATTTGATTCGTATACCGTAATTTTAAAGTGTCCCCAGATCTGGGGACAATCCGCACATGATACAGGAAGTGAAGGACAACATTAAACATGCAGTTGCAGCCATCAAAATCGGTATGTTACATCCGGTATACCTCAACATGGTGACAGCACGACTGTTGACTAACTGTTCAAACACTCTACGCAATATACATAACGACACCAGAGAGAATATCAGACGGACACGAGCAAAACGGAAGGTAGGCTACTTTTTCTTATTCCACCCTGTACAATTTCAGTGTTTACCCATGCTGTCAGTTTTAACTTACACACGTGCTATATTACTGCTCTTGATTGCTGTAACTTAATTGGAAATAAATACTACGATAGGAACTGTGAAATCAATGTTAACTTTCCTTAACTTCTCGGCTAGCCCATTTCTCGAATGATATTCAAAATAGAACAAAATAGAAAATGTGCCGTTATGCAACACTAGGGCAAGTTTGGTCGTTGCGTCAAGTGGACATAACATTTCATCTTCTGCGGTCACACTTTCTACAATAGTGCACATGATATGGAATGCATCTACAAGTGCTATTGTTGGGGTCTGATATATTCCATTGCAGAAATTATTCTTTACAGGTCTATGTTGATTTTGTTAACTATCTCTTCCCGATGGAACACGACTGAAGCAATTTTTTTTTTTGGAGATGGGGAAGGGTGTGCACAAAAACGTTTTCATACAAGGCCGATGTTATTGAGAACGTTGATAAGTTCTTTTGTATTCAGGATATAAGAGAACGTAGAAAGACAGTTTTAGTCTTCAGTACTTCATGTGGTACATTTTCTAATTTGTTTCCAAAATTTTTCTATTCATTTTTTTTAATGCAGGTTCTTCTGTCTAGCATTCGCCTCATGCCGGCAATGAAGCGTGAATTATGTACTTAATTAGTTTACTCAATATAATGACTTGAAAACAATTTACAAAGTAATTTAAGATCGGAAAAAATTATAAACTTCCCTATGAAGCTAATAAATATGTGCTGTAAGCACAGCAAACATGCGAGCCCCAGGAAGTGTTGTAAAATCACAAATCTAAGCCTTTGTTACGTCGGCTAAAATGGTGATGTGATAATTAGATACTGTATTATATTATTTATCTCAGTATTTAACCAACTTGATGCACAAAATTTGTTTCACAATGAGATGATTAGCACGTGTGCTCGAAACATGTAGAGGAGATAATGTATTATATTATTTATCTCAGTATTTAACCAACTTGATGCACAAAATTTGTTTCACAATGAGATGATGAACACGTGTGCTCGAAACATGTAGAGGCATGAAATAAAACTTATTGTGAAACAAATTTTGTGTATCAAGTTGGTTAAGTACTGAGATAAATACACTGAGATGCACGGTCAACAAAACGTCAAAATATTATATTATTTGTTTGTATAATATAGTAAGTTATGGGCCTAACATACATCAGACACAGATAGAATGGACGGAGAAGTGTTACCTTGTTCACTAACTTCTGCTGGAAAGTGCACTAATACGCTCGGCGATACCAACAACATCTTGTGTAACTTCTTTTTCATAATCTGTGCCACAATGGCGGAAACTACACAAAGTAATCAAAGAACGCACCGGGGTATATATATAAGGTAACTTTGTTGTTAAACACGATGTTAACGCACTGACGTAGATTAATTATGAAGCTTTATCCTCACTGAATGTCACCTGAAACATTATTTATATCTGCCAGCCATTCAATATGAGGCAATGTTTTTCCATTCAAGTGGAAAGCAAGCTGACTGTAGGTACTAACTACAGTTTTATGAATCCAGTCCTCAAGAAAATCATTATCGTTCCTTTCATAGAGCAAACAATGCGTTCAGAACGTTCTCATTAATGATACTGAACAGAAAGACTGGACATGGTTGACAGATACTGCACATGAAGTGCCCATGAATCAACCCATAAAGTGCGGTTATATTTTCAAAAGGCAAGAGTTTTCCTTTATATTTGGAAACTTCCACACTGGCTCTGGATCCACTCAGCCTCCAATTCACTGCGCATCAAGGGCGCTTTCCAAGGGGAGAAAGCTGTAGAAATGTAAAGCTGGACGGAAATGATATTTACGATAGAATACCACCGCCACCTTGATACACTCAATACGTGCACAAGGACAAACAGTTACCATAACCCAACAATCTAACAAGACAGACAATTCATAAGACTATATAATAAAAGTGTGAAGCTATGTCCTCAATGTTGTAGGCCATATGTAGTAGAAATAATGTACATTTCTTGCTCTTGCGATATAGCCGCATTGTATGCTTCAGGTGTTTCAAAGATTCAGTCTACACTGCACTAGTTTTCACGCTCAGCGTAGTAACAGAAACGTATAACCAAAACGTTGAAATAGCACACTTCAGCCCCCAAATGCCTAGACGGCGGACTAGACAGGGGCAGCTAAAATCTAATTAACGTTACACAGTATACGTCAGCACAATCTTTTCTATTCTTAAGCTAGGCTACATGTTTCGACTAAAAGTTAGTCATATTCAGCTGTGAGTTCCGTTGTCTCAACGGAACTCACAGCTGAATGTCCGGTGGACAGTAACGCACTTTAAAGGAAGAATTTGTAATATTTTAATGTTTAGACACAATCTGTAAATAACACACTTTATAAACAAAACCTTTTTAGAAAGTTTTAACTAGATATATTCCACAATTGTAAACACTATGGGATCCCAAAGCGGGCAAAGCATCTGGTAACGAAAATGCTGTAAGGGCCTGAAAATGACTGACTTTTAGTCGAAACATGTAGCCTTGCTTAAGAATAAAAAAGATTATGCTGACGTATACTGTGTAACGTTAATTGAATTGCAAGCACATCGTGATGCCTTCATTCTGAAGCTAAAACCTAATTAAAAGAAAGTAATACAACTGCCAAGCTATTCAGTACTGCCACGTAGTGCACTATTAGATAGGAACGTCGGTAAGTGCAACTGTGCATTCTCAGGAGACTCTACAATAAAGTCCTTAATTTCCCCACAGAGACCGAAATTTCCAGATCTGGTGTCTGCACAAACTTGCATTTTGGTGCTTACTAACGAACATAAAAATTATGCAATCGTATTGGTTATTAAAAAGATTCAAATGGTGTACCAAACACATTAAAAAGTAAGGAATTGAACACATATACACAAATCAATGACAACAAAACTGAAAATTTATAAAAATGTTTAAATAATCTCGACATCAGTAAAAGTGACACAACGCAGACGTTCATATACTAGTCAAATACACACACAAATACAGGCAGACCACTTCATAGATGGCTCTGCAGCCCTAATAGGCATAAGCCTCTGCTGTGAACAGCACAGTAGTGACGAGACCTAACAATGTGAGCTGTTTATCAGCTGTACTTAGTAGGCTGCCAACCAAACCTTCATACAAGTAAAAAATAAAGGAATATATGCGACCAATCACGGCTATATTTTTCAGTGTCTTACTGCATGTTATACAAAATTTTTCGACTTAATCAACAGCAGGCATATAACACGATAAAATTTAACGTGATTGAGATCTCAACATTGTTCTACAAGCCGACATTATATCACTATGGAAGACGAAACACGTTGCATTTTATAATATTTTAAGACACTGCAAAATGTGGTTGTAACTGTCTGCCCTTATTCCTCCATTTGACATGTGAAGACAAAAGTCATAAATTGCTTCTTAGACCATTATAATACACTCCGTATATTGCCATGCAGCTTGAAAAGAACGGCAGTTAGAATGACGAAATATCACCGAAATTTTCATTTACTTACAAACTTCTACCAAATATCGTAATAAGAACAAACCATATTCTGTAAGGTGGTGGGCCTCATTCCTTTTCAAGTAGGAAATATGGATGATAGCTGATGTTCTACAATGGTCATGATGAAGACCCAAATATTTTAGAACGTCAGGCCGCGTCGTCTGGTAAATAATCACAGTCGCTTCTATGGAGTACAGTAGTTTCATCTTCAAGGTCTCGCAATCCAAGAACACCTGCAAGGGTCCGTCATAAAATAAGATTTTTGTTGTACACCTGTATGGTTTACTGAATACAGAAATCTTGCGATATTTTTCACACAGCCCCTACCAAGCGCAGAGCAATTTTGATTTTTTCCGTGACTGAAGCAATATCTCAGGGGCCTCAAATTTTAAGCTCATCGTGAGGTGCAAACTACTGTGACAAGATGCTGATCACACAGGGCACGGAATGATATCCACAGAGAACATAAAGCCTGGCCAAACGGTTCGGTAAAGGGGGCAGTTGTGCCAGAAACTATGTGAAAAGTATATTTAAATCTAAACTGTCTTTGCTGGAAACGAATATAAGGGAACGAAAATAAATACAACGAAATAATTAAGGAAATAATTACGGTCAGACACTAGTGTATATTATATACCTTATTCTGGGACCAATTTTCGGCCCAATATGGTCGTATTCAGGTCTTTGAAATAAAATTCTAAAAGAGTACTTTGTACATTTATATTAAAAGGTATTAATAATCCAGCAATTAATTTTACATCCACGTCAACGCATATTGTTTCGTCAAACATGTTGTGATAATAACTAAAATGATGAAAATAAGGTCAAAAGAATACACTGATGTTATGCTTCTGTCTCTGGGTGTGGTAGAGCCATATGCAGTATAAATTCCACAGAACGTCGCCCTGTTAATCGTGTTTACGCTTGTAGATGTTTATCCGTCTGCGTTTTAATTTACTGTTTTGGATACACGGCTAAATATGTTGTATTCCCATGTCATATACGAAATGCTGAAGGCGGTGCACAGCACTGCTATCCGTGTTCACTGCTCTGGAGATACTAACGGCAGTCAGCGTCAGTAACTGTCACAAATTTTACATTACTGGCCTGAAGATGACTATAAAGTGTCCAAATACGTTGCTAGAGTAAAGTATGTAATAAGCACTAGTTGTGTGTGAACGTCATTAATTCCATCATTATTGCAATCAGTACAATGGAATGACAAATAAATGTTAACTATTTTGAAGTATGAAGAGTGCATTCTGTACAGTTTATTATACAGACCAAAAAATGCGAAGTGTTGTGCATTTGTTGATCTGGATAATAAACTATAATGTTGACTTATTTTCTGGCCGACTCTCACATTCATCAAAGAAAAGGGCGTTAACATCTCAGAAGACTTGAATCTCAAATTTCCGAAAGATGCAGTTTACACAACAGGTCGCTAACTCAAGCGTTCATTTCTTCTACGAAAGAAATAACTAGTCCCTTTGAGACAAAACATTCATTATATTACGGAAATACTAAGCAAGAGACCATATTTCTTCGTATTTCTCAGACGTTTGAACGTAGTACGGAGTAAAAAGGAGGCAAAAACACAGAGTTTACCAGATTGCATGAAAGCTAGAGCAAATAAAGACGTTTGAAAGAAGTATGGATTTATCGACAGTACGAATAAATGAAGCAAAGGAACTATTTTCAGAAAAAATTCAATAAGTAGGGTTTAGAAGAAAAGCATCCTAAACAAATACTTTAATCTACTTGGCACATAATTCAAAATTTACATAAATTTTGAATGAAATTAATACCGCACTGTTTAATGTAATAATTCTCTCCCATATACGCAAGAAGCGACAGACACAGTACCAAGAATAATATTCTCCGCGTGCTCACCAGTCGCCAGTGGTTTGACGCAATAATATTTACACATAACCAACTGGAATTACCCTTGTGTGTTTGTTGTCACAGATGGATGGGCAACGAATCACCATTTGTGTTACACTTCATTTGACAGTGAACTCGACTAAGTGCAGAGCGAACCAAATGCGAATGGCCCCTCTGAGGACCAGAAATCAGACAAGATTTTATACAGTACTCATACCTACTTTCAGCAAAAATCTTTGTGTTTCATATTTATATGTTTTTCCACAAATAACGGTACACACTTCATAAATCTGTGACTTATTTCGACATGACCTTAAAGCTCGACACGATATAACTTCAGTTGGGAAAAAAACTAAAAAATCTGTGAATTTACTGTAAGATACAATTACTGCTATATGATAACGAATGTCATTATGCTTCGAAGTTAATGACCAGGTGGGACCTCTATAGATAAGTCCACGCACGAAAAGGCAAACGCAACGGTAAGGAAATTGCCGAAGTTGGCAGGGAGTAGGTGTGCTTACATGAGACTGAAAAATTGCTTGTGTGTTTTACTCCTACACACCAGCACAGAGAGTGCATGTGTTTGTGTTTTACTGCTCAGGATAATGGAAATTCGACGCAAACAGCAATAGTGCATACGCCCAGTAGTTTTACATTTGAGTTGACGGTTTTTTTACTTAAACGAAGATTTAAGAAACAAACGACAGAAATTTTTAGAGTATTTACAAATGAGAAAGAAAGGAAAGAAAGTTCTCCCTGTGCAAGCCAGAAAGTCATATTAAGGAGTCGAGATATTCCTCCACTAATTCTTTATCTCTTCATTAGACGGAAGTGAGTGGTCAGCTTTACACCCCGCCTGCTTACGCCCAGAGAAAGAGCGCGAAGCACCTACTGAGCAGTTAGCCGGGTTGACCCCAGAACCATACTAGACGCTCTCAATAAAAGAAAAATCTCTCGGCTTCCGGAAATCAAACCGCAATTTATCTTTCGTCTAGCCTGTATCCTAGTAGTTGTACTGACTACGTTACCCCTATTCCTACAAGTATCGGAAGACTTGATAATTTATTGGCCTTTGCTGAGTCATGAATCACGCAAAACATACTTACACGTATCAAAGCCTGTCGGTTCCACCACAAGAAAGACGGCACGTTACAGCACACTAACGAAACGTTTATTGTCGCATATCATCCTATTTAAAACAGTACATTTCCAGTATGATGTAAATCAAAAGAATATAGCACTCGAAGCAATGCCTTCGTGCAAAATAAACATGAAAAATATAAATTCATGAATGTAATATTCCACGAACATTTAATGACCTCGTTTTCCGATGTAAGGTACTAAACTACTCCCATCTTCTTCTAACAGGATATGTCTATTACTGTGGGCAGGACAGGGAGTACTAGCATGAGCATAGTATCGGATAGTTCTGGAAATGTCTGCTTATGTTGGAGGATCGACTGGGTAATTCGAGAAGTAATTGGAGAGAAATATGAATCCTGCACAGAAGTTGCTGCTGTAGGATTATGTATGTGGGATGAAAAATGTACTATATTCTGTATCTACGGAAAGCGAGGTAAGAAGCAATTCTGTCACTACATTCTACTATACAGAGGGTCTCTTTTACACTAGAATACATTTTTGTTCTCTACAACAGATTCGGTGCAGAATCTTTTGTATTACTGTGTTATCTAAACAAATGACATAAATATAACTTTGTGTTTTTCTATAAGATTACAACACATTTTCTTTCACACAGCAAGAAGAAAACTGGCTGAGTACGTTTAAGACCAGCGTGTCAAGGAAGACAAATGGGCTTCAGTGCCAGGAAGTAAAATGAAAGGAAGAAAACTGCATAATGAAGGGCTTCGTGACTGGTATTGCTCACCAAATACTTTACAGGCGACCAGATCAACGAGGATGAGATAAGTGGGACACATTGTACGTATTGGAAAAAGGGAAACATATACAGGGTTTTGGTGAGGGGCCATAAATAAAAAGACCACTTGTATGACTTAGGCATAAATAAGAGTTTAGTATGAAGTTAGATTTTAAGGAAACATGATGAGATGGTGTGGAAAGGACTGCCTGGTTCAGGGCACCGACAAGCGAAGGACTCTCGCAAACACGGTAACGAACCGTCGGTTTCCATAAACTGTTGAACGTTTCTTGAATAACTGAAAAAGTATGAGCTCAAGAACGACTCTGCGACATAATCTGTGGGTAAATGACAGAATTGGTGCACAATTACGTTATATAATAGTTTATTATTATAATCCTCTACATGTTTCGAGCAACTCTCTGCTCATCATCAGGAGGTCAAATTGTATTAACCTTTTGGCGCAGGAATTCTTTTTTTAATTTTAGCACACCCTGTATATAAAATGTGAATAATACAGGAACCAAATACGTTAGAATTATGAAACAAACTGCATTTGGAAGAGAAAAAAACGGAGAGTATATACCATGTTTAAAATATTCAGTACCTATATTTTTTTAATAAATATATAAAATGCAACTTTAGAGGTTAGCGGTGCGGTACGACCACTATAGTTGACATT
>Ga0123354_10011843_pt1 | contig 13502 bp, 9 predicted proteins | sample TergutLab28metaG_2_FD_97872 | JGI IMG/M metagenome (GOLD analysis project Ga0123354, IMG submission 97872) | Labiotermes labralis P4 segment gut microbial communities from Petit-Saut dam, French Guiana - Lab288 P4 | ecosystem: Host-associated > Arthropoda: Insects > Digestive system > Gut ... | reverse complement strand
TGTAAAAGCCAGTTCCTTCTGTATTCATCTATCTTGTCTAGTATGCAGTCTGTCTGTAGTTCGCGGCGAATGGAGTCGTTTGTGGACAATGTTCTCCCCCTTAATTATAGCTTCTAAGCACCTCAGTACAATCTTAGTAATTAACCAACTTCATGCACAAAATCATGTTTCATAATAAGTTTATTAAATGCCTCTAAAAGTTTCGAGCACTATGTGCTCGTCATCAGGAGGTCAAAATTGTATTATACAGCATCTGTTATCATCACACCTGTAGGTGGCCGTCCGGTGCACAGGTTGAGAGAAGATCTGTGCACGGGACGGCCACGTACAGGTGTGGTGATACCAGATGCTGTATAATACAATTTTGACCTCCTGATGATGAGCACGTAGTGCTCGAAACATGTAGAGGCCTTTAATAAACTTATTATGAAACAAGATTTTGTGCATCAAGTTGGTTAATTACTAAGATCAGACTTTGCAAAAGAATGCATTCTTATGTTTTTAACGTACACTTTACCCAGTTGGCATTCGATACTAGGACCAAAATGCTATGACACAATCCATCAGACGACCTCAAGTGTTTGTGTTGAACACTCCTTTAGCTGAGCAACAGCGATATTTTGACGACAATCGAAGCCCGAGGGACTGGTTTACTGCGTACGGAGTGAGTATGTATAAATGTCTCTTTTCCATCTATCAAAAGCAGACTTCATTGCTGCGTCAAGTAGACCATCCCCCATCCGTGTCGATATGTGACCCATCACTCACGAACCTGGCAATACACTGACACTAATGATCAAGATATTTTCCGTTACATTCTACCGGAACCGCCGCTTTCTGGCGTTATTCATCTACCCTGATGATGAAGGCAGTAGGTTCCTCTGAAACGTCGGTAAATATAAACCAAACTATAGGGAATCCAACCTCACAATACAGTATAGCATACCGGTAACCCCCATAGACACCGCCGTCAGAAACTCAAATCTCACCGGAATAAATTAAAAAAGATCATTCTTATTGTGATGGAATGGAGGAGGAGGAGGAGATGACTGGGAATGTAGTATGCATGGGAAAGATAGTGAGATAAAATGAAACCGCTCAGTCGGAAAACCTGCAGCAGGCAGCTTGGGAGACCTAGATGTAGATGGGGATAATATTAAAACAGATTTAATGTGATTTATGCTAGGGTCTAGTGGTGGGCTCTTCTGAGTACAGCGATGGACACTCGATTCCCTTCAAATGTGGGAAATTCATTTATTAGCTGAGGGATTATTATAATTTCAATAATAACTGTGCTGTATGGATATGGGTCTTTCTGAAGTCTGCGGCATGAATCATGTCGTTACATTACATCCAAATACCGTATGTGGTGTAAGTAATGAATAATATTGTATACTGTAATCGGTTTTGACGTCACTCTGACGAAAGGTGGTTTATACGCATTGTGGAGGCAGCAAGAAATAATTTTTTGTCACACTGCTGACACGACACCAATATGCTTTCTTTAAACAACGGAAAAAAGTAGCAGATAAAAATTGGAATAAACAGTGGTTCATGAAGGGAAATTTACAGTTCCACAGACAAAGATAAATTTGTCCCTGTGTATGCCATGAAGGCACAAGGAGGAAGCAGAGGTATAACGTCTCTTATACGTAAACTAGACACTAGATCTAGACGAACGGTCAGCATCACGTCACGATCGATTCTCGCCCCCTCCCCTCTTCCTCACTCCTGAGGAAAGAGCTACTAATACCCACTGAAGAGGAATTTAAGTGGGTTACTGAGCTGGTCTGCGTGTTTTGGCGAACAGAAAAATCTCCTGTCTCTGCCTGGAATCGAAATGTGATTCGTATCTATAAAGTTCATACACCAACAAATGCACTCTTTATCAAACTTGATGAAATTTTAAAATTTACATTAAAAGTCACGTCGATCTGCTTCTACATGTTTCGGTCTACGACCAACATCAGGGAGTCTTCACGAGAGCGTAACTAAAGTTATATTTAGGTTAAGATTCGGTAAAAGAAACTACGTCGTTATATGTTATGGGGTTGTGTGGCAGCATGTCATAGTTATGGTGTGTGTACTGTTAGCTGTGTTGAGTGCTACTGTCGCACTCTGTGTTGAGTGGGACAGTCGCACTCAACACAGCGAACAGTTGAGTGCGACTGCAGCATTCAGCTACAGCGAACAGTACACACAATTATGACATGCTGCCACACCACCGCATAACATGTAACGACCTAGTTTTTTTTACCGAAACTTAATCTAATATGACTTTAGCTAAGCTCTGATGAAGGCTCCCTGATGATGGTCGTGCTTAAAGACCGAAACATGTAGGAGCAAGTCGACGTGATTTTTAATGTAAATTTTAAAACTTTATCAAGTTTAATAAAGAGTGCATTTGTTGGTGTATGAACTTTATAGATATCAAAATGCACGGTACAAAGATAAAAAACATACAATAAAAAATAGGAATGATAGTGATTTGTATGTCGTACGTACCGCAGCCTAATCACTATACCGACTATCCCAATACTTCATCTCCAAGGATGATTGCTTGCGAGTGAACAATAAAACTATACGTCTTACTGTGCATAAAGAAAACTTTTAAATTAATTAAAAATACTATTTGTATGGGGGGGGGGGGTACGTGAGGGTGCATTTGGTTAAGGAAATGCGTTACAAGCCTAAAGTTTGCGGGTTCAGTTCCCAAGAGTGTCATTGTAATTTTTCATTGACAAAATCCTTCTGGCTGCACTATGGCCCTGGGTTTGATTCAACCTCTAACAGAAACGAGCACCAGAAATATTTCCTAGGGATGAAGGCGGCCTGTGTGTAGGGCTGACAACCTTACACCTTCACGTTCAGGCTGTCTTGAAATCTGGGAGCCTCTACCTTCTGGAACCCTCAGGGCCTGTACAGGGATTGCTTTACTCTTACCTATTTTTGTGGGTATCCCAACGTTTCTGAGAAAAGTGCTGCTTCCTTCTTCCAGGTAACCTCTGACAAAGTACATGACGTCATAACCTAGACTGCAATATAAGAGCCTAGACATGTTAAAACAATATTTTTCATATGTATAAACGCAAGAGCAATATTCAAAAATATTCTCAAGTATCCGCAGAATTTCTTGTCTGTGATAAATGTTGATTTCGACTCGTATATTCGATATTCGTTAAATACGAGGTACGTATATACTTTGCAGTTACGTCACACGTGTTTATTGCGCAAGTTAACCTCAACAGCACGTGGGCCTTACTGTCTTTTTGTTTTGTCTTAGAGTGGCTGGTGTCTCTTGAATAGACAAAGCGACTAATGCGCAACCTAGCAGCCACGACTGAACAAACGGGTAACAGTAATCTCTTGTTCACTGCATTAGTGTTCATAAAATCCGCTTCTTTACATCCTTTATTAGCTTTACGCCTACCTATACAGGCAGTAAAAGCAATTCCTTTTCACTCTGTCTTTGCTGAAGAAAAGCTCAAACATACCCCTCCTGTCTGTATAGCAGGGCACTTTGCCGCATCCATCTCAATTACCGTCTACGATTTCTGGCTGGCAGGAATGTATCTGACGGCAGACACGTGAAATATACGAGGTACTCGAAGTGGTTCATGTGCAAATATAAAAGCAGATGATCAGATTAAGAAAGGTTCTGGCCATATATAATTTGCCATTATGGAGTAGTGAATTCTTGTATCATCCTGCCTCATACACAAAAAGGGGTTGAGATGCAGGTGTATCGAAATTATGTAACACACTAAACACTTTATGCTGTACGCTCCGTATCATAATTGGGACCAGGATAAAAAATTTACTGCCTCCGTTACCAGAAACTTCCTATCGACATTTATGGAATTATGACAAATTTGCAGTTCTCAAGGCAGTAAATATGATATGACGTGCTTGTGGAATGCGTGACCTCATGTAGTCTTGCATAAAGGCACCAACATTTAAAGAAACGTTCTGCGCTATATTCGTGGTTTTGCGAGAAGATGGAAGCAGTAGTTGGTATCGAAATCTTAGTAACTTAACGCCATTCTACCCTGCGTCACACCCCAAAATGTAGTAATTTTCTTTATGCAAGTGACTCGGAAATCTGACATGTTACTCTGATGTTCTGAGGGATCGGCGTTTGTCCCTCTCTCGTACCTCTTCCCCTCCCTTCTCTCTCGGGACATAAACGATTTACTCTGGCAGTGACAATCTGTTGCCTATGTCAATCGGGCAGTATTCCTTTTTCATAAAATACAAAGCATAGATACTATTTGCTGTGTTAACTTTTATAAATGTTATACGTTGAGAAGGACTTGCAATTATGAAATGGCAAATAAAATATGCAACAATTGCTTAAACTTCCGGTTTTATCTTTTCTTCACTTCACTTTTACTTTCTGTCAAAATCTAAAATTGTATGGCCCCGTCCACTTAGCTGAGTTCTTAAACCATTTATAATTAATCACCACCACCACCAGCACATCCAACACCACCACCACCATCACCACCACCACCAACAACAACAACAACGCTACCGCTACTGCTACTACTGCTGCTACTACTACTATTAATAAAAACAATAATAATAATAAATCCGGAAGTACCTAGTAAATCAACTTAACAGTAGGCATAAGAAGTTAAATGTCAATGTTAAGCGCAAGCGATGACAGTATTAGGATACAAATAGTCCTCTCAGGAACTGGTGTGCTGTCGAATACAGCACAAAAGTTTAAAACTTATAAATCTGAGGAAAATATCTCCAGAAACATAGTAAGTGCAGCAGAGCTTGGAACTTGCCACACTGTCAGAAAATTTCTCAGCCTTCAGAAACAAATTTTTGACCAAATTTATACTTACTCTCATAAAAGCTGTAATTATATATTAGATTAAACAGTGTAACATGTTAGGGTGAAAAAGTACAGTAACGCAGTAAAAATAAAATTATATATATATATATATATATATATATATATATATATACACACACATACATACATACATACATACATACATACACTAAATTTTCAGCATCTCCTTCTGTTAGATTTACAATAACCAGTCCCTCTTTCACAGCTCTTTGTGTCTGTAGAGCTCCCTCTTATAACACAAACCATTCACGCACTTCACTCTTTGACTGCCTGACCCTGACGCTGAAGGCAGTGGGACCCTTTGAAAAGTTGGGAACTATGTATTTACTTAACAACACAGCATTAACATTCCATAAAATTCGAATCTTCTAACTATTTACATTCTGCTAACGAAATGAATTAAAAGTGCACAGACATACGCACCAGTGCGAAAGTTCAAGAGCCAGAACCTTCAAATAATTATTTAACTTTGCGTAGCGTAACACAAAGGGTAATTTGAACAGAACTCTAGTTGGTTGTGGGCGCGTGTGTTATTATATGTCTAAAAGCAGACAACTGGTTCGAATTTCATGCTGACAATTCTTCATCCTTATTTATGTAATATCAATCTCTCAGCCATTCAACGACACTATGATAAAGCTGCAACGCTCGCAGGCACTACGTTATGAGCATATAAAAATGTTACTTATCCTTTTAGTGTTACTGTAAGCACAGTAAAACACAATGTGTTACAGCAAAAGCACCACGTCATGGAGACAGGTTGGGGAGTGTAGGTAGAGATCTATACATTTTTAATCTCGGAATCAGATAAGGAGCGGTCAGGGTAATAACCCGGATGCTCTATCCCCAGTACCCGCTTAACAAGGGGTTGAGTGGACTCCACAGTCAGTCTGGGCACTAAAATGTTAAGAACGACTCGGAAGAATTTCAATTGCCTCCATCATGAAAGATATGTTTCCGTAATGAGTAAAGAGGAAGTAGGTTCCTCGAAAAGGATGGCAAATTTAAACACTAGTTCTATTTCCATCTACCACATAAAGCTTAGGTTTTGCGCTTCTACATGTTTCGGCCACCTAATTGTAGTCATCATCAGGAAACTGTAATATTTTAAAGACACAAGCGGTTTATCACATGCGTAAATGGTAAACATATTTACATCAGCATTATACAACAGCCAATTTATACACAGTATTATTCAAAATTATACAGATTAAAATACGAGGGAAGCAATAAAATGTAAAATATAAAAAGCACAAATGCTGTATCCACACATCTTGCAGTATTAGATATCTCCTGTTTTTGGTGGAGCGGAGGCCCAAAGTTTAGATACACGAAGTTTATTCTATGACTGATCGTGCTGCACTGACGGAAAATCTATACAAGAATGTAAGGTAGCACATCCCAGGAGCCAGCTGCCTCCTGTAACATCTATTTCAACTTAAGAAGAATTAATTTTTTATTTTGCAGTGTGGATCTGTACCATACAAAAGACTTTCTAAAATAATATTGTCTATAAAAATTATCTGTATCAAAATGGATATAAACTAAAAATACATTGAGAAGGCCTTCAGATAATATTGGAAATAGCTCCACTCCTCTTTGTCTTGAGCATATGTAACCTGAGGTATCCGACGTCCATCAGAAGTGTGTCCGCATGCATAACATTTCAGGCAATAGTGCAAAGAAAATAGTGCATACATACACAACTTGAAAATGCAGTATGGAGACAATACTATGGGTGTAATCATTTCTCAGACTATACAACTTTACGTGTCATATAATAGGGTGTCTCTGTTCGTGGCTGCTTAACAATGAAAACGTGCCATGTGCAGAATGCAAGTTATCTCCACTGAAGCCGTTGGATCAGTTTATATAAATTATGACTTTATACCAGTTATTAATATTCCGTGGTTATTGTAGGTCTACTTACGGAGGATCTAGTAAAGAACGTTGCCTACTACCGTTTTTCTACGAAAAGCCGTGAATAAAATCCAGTAAAACGGGTACGTTTAGAACATGAAGCTTAGTAATGGAAGAAGAATTAGACATTTCTGGAGAACTCTCTTCTGCAATATTTATGGCCACGTGAATATTTTATTGCCTTCAGATGAAAGTAGTAGAAGTGACGTAGTTACGTACTGTCTACAGGTTACAGCATCGGAGAACAGGTAAACAGAGAATGACAGATTTTATATTTTGTTGACCGTGCATCTCGATACATCTGCGTAATATATGTTGGCCGGCCGGCCAACAGACAGTCAACTGTAAAGCAAAACACATACCGATTGTTGTATATATACAGTATACCTCCTGATGATGGGCTACAAGTATGCCCGAAAAATGTAGAGGCTGATTGACGAAATAAACTGAAAATAAACAGTGCATCACGTCGGCTTTTATTACACAGAGAATGACAGATTAAAATACAAAACAAACTAAACAAAAGCTTTAATGGTTTAATAAAAACAGAAACAAACAAACAAACAATGCATGATAATATTTTAATTTTACATACGAAACTTTTTTTTTTTTACTTTTTGTCTTCTTTGAAATAATGTCTATGTTCCACAATAATGTCTATGTTCCACAATAATGTCTATGTTCCACAATAATGTCTATGTTCCACAATTTATTCCATAAATAAAACCAGCTAGTATAGAGAGGAAATGACATGTGAATGGCAGCAATTATATCTTTTCACAACTTGAAACTAAAGCGATAAAAACAAGGAATGTAATCTGGTGACAAGGACAAGGCACAGGTCGAATGTGAAATGCGTAATAACGCGACTTCAGGAAACGTGACACTACGAGGTCATGTGTGTGCGAAGAACGACAGCATATTGGTTCTTAAAGTGACAGGAGGGGAGGATGAACACTGGACTGAACTGAACGAGTAGCGAGGTCAATAGTCATGTTCTATGAACAAAACTATGAAAACCTGGCTTTAAGAGGTACTGAAACAAGGCAATTGAGTTTCCTGTTCATATGAAGAACTAGCAACTTTGTAAGCGGGAATTCACCCGTGGAGATTTCATTAGAGAAACTGACGCTGAAAGTTTGTGTGACATCAAACCAGTGTCTCTATCACTTCGATGATGTCCAAAGTACAACACAGCTTCCTTATTTGACGATGCTGACATCAGCTCAGAGCTTAAGGCGTCGAATATTATTAGGATTAATAAATAATAAACTTGGTGGAATGTAGAAGGAAATGGCGGTGGCCTACGCTGAGGTAGGCAATATCGCACCATTTGTGCTGTGCATAAAACTGATAAGAGGAAAACTGAAACGGCCGAGACGAATTTCGCAAGTTTCTCCTTGTGTTGTGCAAGGTGTGATAATTAACCTAACTACTGGCAATGAATCGCGTATGTTTAATACAAGGAACAAAACTGAGTGAAGGAAAACTTTAGAAAGATCACATCTTACGAATTTATCCATGTAGACAGAACACGTCTACGAGCTGATGTGGTTCAAAGTGTGCTGAAAGCTGAAAAAGTAGACGAAGGTTGGACACCTTATGAAGATTCTTAAAACGGTCGAAGCAGGCATTATGGGTCTGCCTTGACAATGATCATCACCTCCGCGTCGTAATGTAGGGGATGTAAAGTGCGATAAATCTCTGGGCAGCTAGTACTCGGGTCTAGATTCGAAACCAGGACCAAGGCAATACGAAGGATCGATCCTTAATGGACCATGAAATACAGAATGTCTTCCAAGATCCTTCTCAATTCGTGATTCACAGTTCTCAAATCCAGCACCACGTAAATTTCACATCTGATAGAGTGTCGTCAAATAAAGTAAGTAACGAACGAACTTTCTTGCAAGAAAGTTTCATTTTGTTCAGTGACGTTACTTGTTTGTGTAATACATCGAAGTCTCAGCACGCACGTCCGTAACTTCCGCAGTGCTTAGCAGAAACATCACGCTCCAAATAGAGTTGGAACGCTTGCAATGAAGTAAAAGGCACGTTCCTGTAATTCTGTCTCCATTTTTCCTTGTAAATTCTATAACGGAATCAACCAGTCTCACTTTTCATTACGTTTGGAAGGTATAAAACTTAACACATTAATGCCCCCTGTTAAAACGAATGTGAATCGGGTGGTATAGAAGGTGAAGCTTACGGAGAATAAAATGGAAGCAAGGACTGTTTCTCAGTCTGTTTAAGTAACACACCAACAAATGCACATATATAGTCTTTAACAATCTAAAATTTACATTAAAACACTTAAAACGCTCCTACATGTTTCGATCAAAGGATCATCCTCAGGGAGCATACTTTGTTCCTTGCTAATGTTACAGTATAAAACACTCAGTGATTTACTTCGTTATATTAATTTGGTGCTGTGACAGCATGTCGTGTGTTGTGTGTGAGTCGGACGATGTTCAATTGAGACCGGCTGTCGATGTGCTTGTTGTGCCGTATAGCGTGAGACTCTGTAACATTAGCACGGAACAAAGTATGCTCCCTGAGGATGATCGTATGATCGAAACATGTAGGAGCGTTTTAAGTGTTTAAAAGAAAATTTTAGCTTATTAAAGACTATATATGTGCATTTGTTGGTGTGTTACTTAAATAAACTACAAAATGCACGGTGCAACGATAAAGATGTTTCTCAGTCCTTTCATCTAAAATTCGGGGTAGAACCTCCAATGTATCGGTTTTCTTTCAAATTCAGTGTTCACTAATCATCATATCATTATTCGTCGCTATATAATTAGAGACATTTAAAGGGTGATCTCCAGTCTCCTGTACAATGGGTACCGGGTCTTTCCCGGGGGTAGAGGCGGCCGGGGCATGGGGCTGACCCCTATCTAGTGCCGAGGTCCTAGAAAGAGTAGAGCTATACCTCTACTCACCCTAAGAGCCTTCGTGGCATATAAAAAGGGTGAAACCTACCTAATGGTGATCCAATAAACCATAAATAAATAAAATAAATAAATAAAAATGAACAAATAACCTGTCAAAGGACAGAATAGCTACAGATTTCTGCATAAAACAGCAAAAGACTTTATCGAGATTTACAGGATTTATTAGTTTGCGTGTGTAGTACAAAACTGAGTGTTTATTAATAAACGATGTGTCAACTGGTGCGGTTAATTTCCACTAAATGTAACGGCGAACTAATTAGGAACTAGTAATGTGAGTATGCGTAATATGCCAAAGGGAAAACATAGATACGCCAATTATGTGCAATTGCAGCCAAATTTACCAGCAATCTCAGCAATAATTCCACACAGACAAATGGTTCTGAAATACTTCTTCGCGAACCCCTATTGTCAGACGGATATATGTCAGTGGTTTCGCGGGTCAAAATGCGTAGTGGCACATTTGTGATATGAATATAGTTAAGAAATCTACAAAAGTAACCATAATAATGCCTGTCCCTTGTATATGTGTTGTGTTTAAAAATTATGTCTTTTTGTTTTCCGTTGCAAATGAATACTTTGAATATTCGAGTACAGTTCTAACAGAGATGAAGTAAGGGAAATTCCGGATACCACGTATGTGGTCTAACAAGGAACTCCGTGAAAAGGAAGAGACTTAGTGTTGATAGCAGAGTGAAAATTATGGGGATGTGTTCAGCTGCGCATGTGGCAAGGACACAGAGCATGACGGGCTACACAAAGAATTTATGTAGACAAAGTTCTGGGAAACAGGAACTTGGGGCAGGAGATGCAGATAAGCGCTAACCAATGAAAGCACGGTGGCTAATGTATATACCAGCTTGACGGAAATAATTCAGAATCTTAACCAAGTATGTCTTGCGGTATTAGAATCTTTGAAATTCTGAATCCTGAACCCACACGTTAGGTACGCTAGGCACATCATCCCTCCCTTTCGAGTTTCAGTCAGGGCAATACGCTTATTGACTTCGATCCTCAGCTTTATCCTCAGTCTCTGAACAGCCGACTGAAGGCAGGATAGCGCGGTCGTGATTTGGGTTGGACATATGGAGTATCGGGATTCAATTCCCGGGAAGAACAAGAATTATTACCTGTAACATTCAGCCCCCTACCCAAAGGTAGCAGGACTCTTCCCCCGGCGTAAATTGACTACGCCTTGAGGCTGATCATTCACTTCCACCTAGACCCTAGGTTTCACTGCCGGTAAGTATTGCCTCCCGTATTCTTTTCAAACGGCACAAAAAAGCCAATGCGGCGTCAAAGCTACGATTTTCTGGGCTTCAAATTCTGTTTGTAGATATTTGGTAGGACTCTTCGGAAGGAAGGACAGGCCTGTTGCAAGACCTCTACCTACACACACTAATAAAAATACAGAAAAACAGCAGGCATAAATATTCGGGCCCACGAATGGCTTTAGACTGTTTGTTGAAGTGCCCGAGCGGTAAAGCATACGCTGGACAGCACCGGACGGAACGGAGGTAAAGTGGGAGGTGGGCTGTTTTGTAGAGTAGCCTATGCATACTGCATGGGATTTAACGAGGAACGACTGATTTTGTTTAGTTGCCGATTATCGAATAGTGGACAACACGAGCGGTTGGGTGGATCGAGTAATAACCGTCTCTTACAGGCTCCATTCCATGCATTAGAGTTTAACAGTTGCAATTCAAACCAACAAATGCATACGGTTTCATTACAATTACAATGATATTTTAAACCACCATCTCCTACATGTTTCTGGCCTTACTGGCCCATCGTCAGGGAGCAACAAATTGTGCAGAACAGTTGCTTAAAGTCTTGGTTTCCTGTATGTAGCAGAACGGCCGGAAATTCCTCACTGTGTAACACGTATGTAGTACAGAGAATTGTGCACTGAAAATTATAACATTTGAAACACGAAGTTATAAAATTGTAAATGACCACATATTTTATAACTTAAAGAAAATTTATAATTTCATATTTCAAATTTTTTAATTTTCAGTGCACAAATCTTGTCTACTACGTACATATTACACATTGAGGCATTTCCGCCAGTTCTGCTACATGCAGAAAATGAAAACGTTAAGCAACTGTTTTATACAATTGTGTGCTACCTGGCCATGGGCCAGTAAGGTCCGAAACATGCAGGAGATGGTGTTTTGTAATATTATCATAATTTTAATGAAATTCTGAGCATTTGTTGGGTTGAATTGTAACAATAGTTACTGTATGTTTGTTAAGTGAAGAATGCAATAAGACAACGAAGAACCAATGATCCTGGGTACATAATTTCTCCAGCAGTAGAACGAACCTTTGCGAAATTCTTTCGTTATAACCGGACTTACCATAAAACGAGTAAAAATCTGTTATTATGAGATGAGTAAATATTTTGTTTGAATTTTCTGATCCGGACACCGTTCCGTCTGGTACCGATATGTAATAATGTAACGAATATGTTATCTCCACGCCATGCGTCCGTCCGTTCTGTGCAATTCGCTCCAGCGTGTGCCTACCCTCAAGGCAAACACGACCGCGCGGCGGAAGCCGTCGGTTCGCGTTTACTTTTGCCGTACGTGCATTGATCCACACCACTGCGCCATCCACCTCAGCTTTCACAGCTCGTTACTTAACGTTAGCAGCATGTAACTGCCGCTTTATAACATCAGGTTAACGCTTTGAAGTTCAGTACGTAATGTAAGTGCCAGCAGGGTCAGAATTATGCAATTCTACATTATGTCCACAGTGTTCACTTCTGTTTCTTGTACGGATCGCAGAATAAACGGCGACTATTTCCCTAAACAGTATTAATTGGATTAATTTTTAGGTGTGTTCGCAAAATTGCGAACAGCGATTGTTAGCTTCGTCATGTCTGTCTGTCTGTCTGCACCTAACAACTTGGCTTTACACTGGACGAAATTTCATAAAATTTGAAACTTCAGAATTTTGGAAAATCTGTCAAGAAAATTCAAGTTTTCTTAAAATCGGACCAAAATAACGGGTACTCTACATGCAGACCAACACACACCTTTGATGATATCTCTCCCAAATTTTCTCAGAATGATAAATGTTTCAGACAACAGTCGTAGAGAACTTCGGAACACACGATTTATGTTGAAAGTACTTTCTTCGAAAATCGTGCCGTTTGTGAGATGATGTGGAAAAATGCAGTGGAGCCAGAGAAGCCACGGATGACAAAACAGGGGATGCGCCTTTCACCCTCTATACCTAAGTCTACAAACACACTCAGAATACATAATATTTACTGTTTTCAACTGCAACAATGGTTAAATGAAAGCGCCTCAATGCCACGTTATACGTACAGTACAGTACATTGCCTGTCTCGTTATTGCCGGGACGCAGTGTGTTAACTGTGAGGTACAAAATACATCATTAATAATAATAATATTTATTAACTGCAATTGGGTTGTTACCCGGTGGCAGTGGTTATTTTACATGTATACAAAACATTAAATCGGTTACTACTGAATTTAAGTCGGGAAGGCTACATGAGAAGCATGCAGTGGCAACTTGGAATCTTGGGAACCATCTCAACATTTGCTTATAGACACAGGGAAACCAAGAAAAACCTGTGTCGAGGTGGCCGGTCGCAGGACCTTCCGAATACTGACTTCTAGCCAGTAGTCCGGCATCTAAAGTAAAAAACAGCAATGAGTAAAAAAAGAGTAATATAATATAATATAATATAATATAATATAATATAATATAATATAATATAATATAATATAATA
>Ga0123354_10011841_pt1 | contig 13502 bp, 8 predicted proteins | sample TergutLab28metaG_2_FD_97872 | JGI IMG/M metagenome (GOLD analysis project Ga0123354, IMG submission 97872) | Labiotermes labralis P4 segment gut microbial communities from Petit-Saut dam, French Guiana - Lab288 P4 | ecosystem: Host-associated > Arthropoda: Insects > Digestive system > Gut ... | reverse complement strand
TGCCCTTTTTTTGGTTTTTTTATTAGGGATTTTTTTAATTTTAAAGCTCCCCCCAAAAAAGGCCAAAAAGGGCCGGGGGGGGGGGGGGTAGATGTAGAGCTTTACTCTTTCTTTAACATCAGCACTAGGTAGGGGTGGGTGGTCAGTGCTGTGCCGTGGCTGCTTTACTCCTGGGAAAGACCTGGTACCCATTGTATAGGAGGCTGGGTGGGCCCCATGTTTGGTCTGGATGGGTGCAGAAAATCTTGCCACTATCAGGATTCAATCCCTGAACCGTCCAGCCTGTAGCGAGTTGATATACTGACTGAGCTATCCCGGTGTGTTTATTTGTGGCACAGTAAAATGACAAAACTCTTCTTGAAGGTTATTTTGAGCTTACTTTCAGGAAGAGAAGTAAGCTAAAAATATGACTCTATTCCTGAAGGAAACTAGGCTTATGGGCTCATCAGGATGTCTGCATATGCCCATGTGTGGGCCCCACACCTTGCAACTTTTGAATAATTTTACTGGTTGTTGTGAGACTTGGTACAAACTTCATGCAATAATAGGCCATTGAAACATGTGCTGTGTTAATTTACTGCATCAGTAATAATACTGTGTTAGACACTAACTTGTGAGGTGGGTGTGATGCTCTTGCCATTTATATGAGGGCTAGGAAGTGATGATTTGTAATAGATCTTGGAAAAATGTGCAACTTTTATGAAGGTTGGATTGAGAAGGGGAGTACATGTAATGAGATGCAAAGATTCTCTTTAGCTTTTGGCATGACAGTGATAATTAATTAACCATTGGAGTTGGTACTGAACATACAAGTCATGTGTATGAATATTATTTGTAAGTTGGTTATGTGGTGATTGTATAAGACTTTGAGGTCACATCTGACAAGTTTAACACATACAAAATCTATATCTCATTAGTTGGTCCGTTGTGAAAAATAGAATATCAACATGAAAGTAGTAAGAGATGTTTGGTTAGAAATTTGTGCAACAGAAAAGTATGCTGCTTGAGTTCTTTTGCATGTTATTAAAGGTTTGATTCTGGTCATAACCATGCAGATAAGTTACAAGCACTGTATCTAGGCCTTAAGTTGGAAATAACCTCCCAGACTTAATCAAGTTATGTGCTTTGTAATCAATTTTGACTTCAGTCCATTTTACTGAGCTTCAAATGTGTAATCTATAATGCACCATTAGGCCAGCTTCTGCACGCAGACAGAGGCACATAGAGGAGAAAATGCACCATCTTTTGTGTGACTTAGCATTAATTTTAATTAGACACCCTAGTAATAGGATTAATTTAGTATGTTGGCATTTAGTTTTCAGTGATGTCTCATTTGTTCATGCCATACACATATGATGTATGGTATAAAATGTTTTGCAAAAAGGAATGTTAAATATTTAACAATAAAATCTCAAGGAGACTGTGGTGTTGACAATGTTTTTATTAAAATAATACCCAAAAAGTCAACATGTTGAAGTTAGAAGACACAATTTATTCGCAGGTGTGTGAGCGTTAGTTCACAAATTTCCATTTAACAAAACCTAGCAATTTCAGGTGAGCAATTTGTCCCATTCAGTTCGCATAATATGGTTGATATGACATAGTATACGAGATGTGTTTGGCACAACCAAGAAGCATCATACTCTATTACAAGTCTTCTGTTATACCTTGATCTTTTCATGACCAGTTTTTGAGGGATAAGAGAACATTTTATTTGTCACTTATTGTGAGCAAGCAATAAAGGTAGAAGGTAAAGTTGGTCCTCCACTCATGCTAGATGGAGGTAAGTGGTCAATGCCGCAGTCTGGCCGCTTTGCCCCTGGGAAATAACCCTTATACCCCTTGAATAGGAGGCTGGATAGGGCCCCAAAGCCAGGCTGGATGGTTTTTTGAGAACAGGAAATCTCTTGCTCCCGCCCAGATTCAATCTTGGACTGTCCAGTCGACAGCGAGTCACCATACTGACTATGCTATCCTGCGTCCTTGGTAGTGGAAATAAATGTTTTGAAATTTTGTATGTTAAGTAGAAATTTGATTCTGAAATGCTTGTCTGAATGTGGTCGGAGATTTAAAATACAGAGTGGGTCAAAATGCACTTGACATTTAAATTAAATATGGTGTGATGAAAACACAGGAACAGCTTTAAAGGAGGTATTATTGACAATGGAAACTGAAGGCAGAGAAATTGGACTAAGGATCAATGAAAAGAAAATAAAGTGCAAGAAAATGCCTTCTACATAAGCCACAAGATATCTTCAGAATCTGTCAATAGGTGACTTTAAAGTTGAAGCCATCAGCACTCTCACATATTTGGGATCAGATTTATACAGCAATAAAAATGTGGAGAGACATTCACTGCAAAATCATGAGAGCAAACTGAGCGTACCTACACACTTTAAACTCTACAGGTCCAAACTTTTGTCCCAAAATACTAAATTAAACTACATCGTGCTCTCACATGACCCCCACTGACCTATGGGTCAGAAACTTGGACAATGACTATGGAAGAAATGAATGCACTTAGAATATTTGAAACAAAGAATGTAAGGAAAATACATGGACCCTTAAAAGAAGGAAAACACTGGAGAATAACAACAAACAAGGAGATAAAGGACATCTTACATGGTGAAGATACTGCAAAATTTTTTAAATCCCTCCAAGACAGTATGGTAATGTTGAAAGAATGCAAAACCAGACACAATGGTAAAACAAACTTCAAAAATTGGTGGAGGGGACAAAGACAAGGACTCATAAAATATGGAGAGATGAGGTTGAAGAGGATTTAAGTATAATGGGCATAAAAAAACAAGTGTACAATGGCCAGAGACTGTCAGTCAGGAATGGAGGAAGATTGTTTTGGGAGCCAAGGCCCACACCAAGCAATAGTGCTTGAAAAGAAGATGAAGAAAATAAAGAGGAAGTCAAAAGAACCTGAAACCAATGTTACTAAAATGCAGAAAGCCATAATAACATGAGACCATTTACAAAGTGTGAGGAAATACTTCAGGTTCATCTACAGGTGTTTGGTGTGTGCTCCCTTGGTTACCCTGCAGATGTCCCAACAGTAGTCTGCTGGTGGTCAAATTCACTGCAGCATATCTTTGTCCTTGTATCACCACCTTTGTGATGCACTGATGCAGCTCATGGAGAACTGCAGGCATCAGAGGAACATACACTTACACCCTACATAAATCTCCAGAGACTGAACTCCAAAGGTGTCTGATCTGGGAAATTTTGGGGGTCATGGAATAGATACCACATGCTTAATCCTGTTGTCAGGAAACAAGTGTGTTCAGATAGGTATGAACCTCTCCATAGAAGTATGTCCATATGCCATCTGTTTGAATAATCATGATTATTGATCTTGTAGCTATGGCATCAGGTACTTCTTCAGTATGTTCAGTCAGGTACAGCACTACAAGACTGTTGGTCTCTGAAGAAGTAAGGTCCATACACCATTCAGGAACCCCTGGCACAAAAGGCCATAAACTTTGTAGGCTTTGAGAGTTATAGCATCTTGTCATACTGCTACCTTTCAGACTTTTCTGTGATGGAATCTGCATTGTCACATACGCATTCTTACACTGGCACAAACACACAATTTTGTTACAAGTTTTCCTTAATTAATATAATTAGTTGATTCCGATCTATGTAATGATTTGATGTTGCAGAGAGATACCCACATTTTCTGGTCTTTATATTCTTAATACAGGGATCTAGGAATTACAGGACTGAACCATACTCATTCAGTTAAAATGCCAAGTTTCTGCAAACCCATCCACTCCTGACAGCTCTGCTCAACAGTAAGCAAACAGTGTTTTCATTCAGTCCTTGATATTAAAATAAGGGCAAATCACAGTTTTTAAAACATTTCTGTTGATTAAGAAATATAGGATTGCTCTCAGTTTCAGTGTTAAAAATAATATTAACAACTGCATATCAGATAAATGCAGCATGTGCAAAAGTGAATGCTCAGGCTTGTTTTTATTAATAGTTACTGTACACTTGCAATATAAGATTACTTTAAAAAAAACCCCTTTGTGGGGTGACCCTTGTACTTACAAATGGTCTTGAAATCAGAGCTGAGGAGACTTGAAGGTTTGAACAGATCGGTACTCTGTAAGGGCACATGTCTGTAGATCTTTGTAAGAGTTTCTCTTTTCACACATTTACAAAATCAAATTGATTAGTCACAAAATTAAATCAATACTGTGATACCGAGTTGGAGGGCCAGGGGCATTCATCCTGATTTACTGTACTCTAGAAATGGTTCAGGTTGAAAATTAGTGATATGTTAAAAGGCCACATCTCACATGTGGGCTGTAGGTTAAGGACCCTTGCTGACATGTGATATGTAATTTATCAGGACCCCTGATTTCATTATTCATATTAAAATTTCTGTAGATTTTAATTGAATTTGTGTCTAATTAATTTTAAATACCATATATTTTACTGAAAAGAATTTTAGTCATCACCAGTTTACATAATTTTATTCAGAAAATTACATACAAATTTCGACTAACAATTTGTATACAAATTTGATAAAGTGAAAATGTAAAATGATAAGTTTACATTTAGGAAAACACAGTCAACACAATGACACAATGTTTACAGCAGGTTATGAAATTCACCAACAAGGATTTGACTGATTTAAGCACTATTCTCTGATACTAAAGATTTTCGTTTTTTCTTTTTCTTCTTAGAATCATGGCCAGAGTGTTCTTTATGAGCAGTGTCAATCATTAATGTGTCCTCTGTATGAGTAGTAGCTTCTGATGAAATGCCTTTCCATTTTATCTCCTTTCTGTGCTTTGCACTAGTTTCTGAGGCCGTGTTTCGGTACTTTTTCATGTTTTGCATTCCTTCACATGCTAATTCATGATTTTCAGTTCCACTTCTTGACTTTTTTGTTTTTCTGTTTCTTTTCAACATGACACTTTTATCTACCATTGTGCATCCCCCATTTGTTGCAGCAAAATTCTGAGTTCCGGCTATAGTGGCGGAAGGTGAGTCTGCTTCCATAGATTGTGCAGCTCTTTCATTAAGACTTGCATTGACAACTGTTTGATATAATTCACTTTGAAGCAGAGACTTTTCTGCTGTATCTTTGTCATGTCTTCTTTTAGATTTTTTCTTCCTTTTCTTTGTCCCCATTTCAGTCTCATCTAGCTTCTGGAATTTTTTCTGCACAAACAAAGACTCATCTTGTGAGGAACTATTATCATCATTCCCTGCAAGATACGTCCCATTTTGCAGCTGTTTATCATATTCTTTTGTGTGAGCTAATAACTGCCTCTCTTGTTCATCTATTCGTGCAAGTTTTCCATTTAACTTCAGGCCATGCCTGGCTCCCCTGTGAATATGTAGTTACATTTATAGTTATAAACATGTCAATGCTTCATCCACACATTTTTATTGTCCAGAAAATACACTTATTTCAGTTCATTACACAACTATTAAAGGTCTAAGTGTGGTACATACACAATACATCAGTAAATAAACAATATGCCTGTCTTTATTAATAGCAATTAGAATGTAGGTCTGTTTTAAATTTAGTTATTCAGAAGCTAAGAATCTTGTTAATAATGACTACAGCTGAGACTGCAAACTGCCACATATGTTTTGCACTCTCAGCCTATACACTGCTGTTGGTGGCCCTGTGGCAAGGAGCGTAAGAAAGTTTGCAGTCCCTACTTTCCACACACACACACACAAAAGCTGTACCAACTGTGCAAATTCCGGTAAATCTGGACAATAAAATAAGAGATTAAACCTATTTTCCTTCTTGTGGGTTATAAAATAGACAGTGCAGCAAACTCCACCATGAATGGTTTGTTAGTACCTTTTGCCATCTTGTGGGTGATAACCACATGGCTTACACTCTGTAGGAACAGTTAAAAAAAATAAAGTTGCAAAGCAGGTAGTGCCTCATGAACAAGTCAGTTACAAAAATTATGAACCAGTGACTCATCATCACATTGATCCTGGTGGTCATGTGGCTCAAGGCATATGTCTGTGGCCGCTTTCCTGCTGAGATTACCCATTTCCTATTTGGGGAACCTACACGTAATTAAAATCCTGAGCACAGACCATTTACTCGGAGGTGTTCATGATCTCTCTCTGTCTTGCCAGGATAATACTTATGTAGTGCCATAAGCATTACCCCTGCCTGTGGAGGTTATGCTCTAAAACTGATGGACACTTCATTATGTGCTTATGTAATCAATACTGTATCCTCAAGAAAGATTTAATGATTTTTCTTACTTGTGTGCAGTGCGACCACCACATACTCTAAACAGATCATCATCTGTTAAGCTTTGAAATCTTGAAGGAGGGTAACTCTGCTCAGGTACTTCTAGTGTGTCACTGGATATTCTTACCATCTGTCCATCTTGGGTCAGCGTAGATGTCTGAAACCGAGATGCAGTGATAAAGCCTGAATATTGACCAATGGGTGGAGACTTGCCATGCAACTTCCATTGTTAAAAACTGCTTGTCAGAACTTCTTTGTGGTTTCTTTAAAAACACTTGGTAGCTCAAACTATAAAATGCTGAAATGATGCAATGACTTGTGAAAAATGAACAGGAAAAGCTGTGGTACTAGCCCTGCATTAGCCTGGAAGGACCTCAGAACAGCCAGTGCAGATGCCAAGATTTAGACCTTCTGGTTGCAGAACAGGAATGCTACACAAAAGTGTGCATTCATCAAAAGGTAATTATTTACCAACCAACACAGTGTAATATCATGCCTGTCTTGAATCTCCATTTGGATTCTCTCACTAGAAGTTTCTGTTTAATCTTTATTAATGAAATATTTATTAAACATTCATTAATTTTTATTTACCTTGAGGAATGTTCCATATTCCAGACAGTTCTTTTTCTTCTTCTTGACAGCTTCTATTGAATATTTTGTGGTTGTGATATCTATACTTTCATCTTGTAATTTCATAGCAACTCCATCCTGAAATGTATAAAATAATGCTAACAAGTAACTTTACCATTATCATCCTAGTGTCAACCTTTTCAGCCTAGTTTATAAGGAAAAGCACACCTAAGCTATCACTGTCCCTATGTTCTCTTTAGCAATAGCAGCTTTTGTCCTTTTTTATTTCAGTCATATCAATCAATAGTATCAATGAATGTAAATTTTTTCCTAATGTAGTGGTTAAATTGAAAGAGGTTGTACAAACAGCACACAGGTATTCCAGAATCATTTGTCACTTACTTATGGGTGTAGTTCTTAAAATAGAAATGGTGGGCAGTCTGAAATGCACTTCTGTGTTGAAAGATATGGGCATGAGCCCAATCTTATTGTTATGCATGTACCCAAAACATGGCACTGCTTCCACTTTAGACAGGCACTTCTGAACAAACTACCAAGTTCTTTTACATGTATTTCCATTCCATGTGAAACTTAAGTACACAGACAACTTCTCTTGCAGGCCAGTTCATGAGCATAATTTTATGATCATAATATTTGGTTGTGCCAAAAACTTAGTATTCAGAAAAACTTTTATAGATTGTAAAAACATCATAGGTGGTGGAACATCACATTTTGAAGGCAAATGTGGGAATGAAATTGGTGTTCTTAGAAGTTCTAATTAATGACAAGCAATTGTTATAATGGATTTTAAAAGTGCTGCTATGTTCTGTTTTAAAGAAAATATTGAGCATTCTAATAATAATATATTACACTCATTTAACAGGAAATTAATGGTGGCCTTGTTTAAAAATGGCTGACTACTATACATTCACAATATGAAGACCAAGCATCTTCATTTGAGCAAGTTTCTATTCATGACAGCACCTTGTTCATAGCTTTGCACTTACTTCAGTTGTGGACACTTGGATATTATTTGCTGCTTTGTTAAATGCATGTTCCCACCAGTGGTATGTGAACTGCTCAGAAGCATCATGACCAACTCCTTGGGTATCAAACTTCAGCTTTGGTTTTATTGCTTTGGTGATTCCTGACTCATTTCGTCCCAGGCCTTTACCTGTAACCCAATATGAACTCCCATAAATTGGTATTAAGTCCTCATAATTTGAATGCAGTCGAACCTTGTGGATTAAATGTATGGAGGTTGATACTGATACATGCAACTGTTGGTAACTTTACTGACATGCACATACATTTATTCATGTTCAAAAATCAAGTGACATTTGGCTCCAGCAGCTCCTAAGGACCAACAGTGCTGTGTAACTCATATCAGAGTTAGTTTTCCGCTGTGTCACTCTTAAGATATGTAGCCCAAGTGGCAAACATTTATCCCTATATGTAATGAACCTCATCTGAACTGCTAAAAAATGGTAGGTGTATAATAAAATTAAAACAAAGGGGAGTGTGAAGACAATGTACTATAACAACAAAGTGAGGGAAATTAAAAAAATAATCAGCTGGGACAGACTGGCTCATTTTTCAGGACGTTCCTTTTTTTTTTTTTTTAGAAATTTACAGTTGTTTAAATCATGCAAACTTATACATTATGTGATTTTAAAGCGACAGGTCCTCATTATGTTCCAAACAAACTGTTTTAAGTTACAATTATACACACATCAGAAGGGAAGTCGCTCGCTTAGGTTAGTTACTGTACACGAAGTTAAAAATCATTGTGTATTGCTTATTTGAATTCTGCTTTTCTTGATTTAGTTACAGTTCAAACGTCTGTAAGGAAAAAAACCAAATCCTAACCCAGTAACACGACTGGTAAACACTGATGTAAACATATCCCAAGGCTCAAACATTTGTGGGAATAGCAATCGTGCGTCAATTCATGGCTCATTAACCACAACCATATTCGTGTAACAAAATACACGTTATTGTTACTAACCTTCCTTCCAGCCATACTTCATTAGCTGATTCCGCGCAAAATCCATAACCTAAACTGAACAGTGGCAAAGAACACACGTTAACTCAAAACAAGCACTAGACGCCGAGAACACATGGGCGACGAGCACGTGCGAAAGTGCAAAGAATCATCGCCGAGAAGAAGATAGTGAACCGTAAGATACTGGGTGCATACGGTGAGTTAAAAAGCCATTTAAGTTATTATGCTAATTATTTTGATTTCGAGGAACATGTTCGCTAACAGGGTTTTTCGTTATATGCGTGGTGAGGTTAGGTTTAGTGCAAGATGGACTACCAGTTATACGTGGTTACTTTCAAGAGGGACTAAGAGACACTGTCATAAAGGACACTTCAAAACATTTGTATGAGTAATATGCTGTACACCATCCTAATTTTGTCATTATCTGTTAATCACATCTGTCACATTGTAAGTGAATTTTACACACACTAGTCTGAATTCTCCACAACGTATGTATAACACAAACTTGAGCAAGCGGGTGAGATAGTTGTGTTTTAAGTAGATTTCCGTTGTTTCTTTAGCATTATCGTGTGCATCCTTGGTTGAGCTAATATTCTGCTGTATAATTTATAATGTGTAACGGAGGGTAGTTGCATAGGTTATTTCCCATATGTTACCGAATAGATTGTAGTTCTTCATTCTCTAACACCATGGGAGTCTAGCATGTATAACAGATGTAATATATATGAGTGGATAAGCTAATGTACTCGTAATAGGTGTATCTTCATTTGTGCATTTTTGTTCATATCACATATAATGAAAACCGTATAAAATATGGGTTGCCAACACTGGAAGCATGAAAGTACGGTAAATGATATTAGAGCTGCTAATGTGCATACAAAATCCAAAACCTGAACCTTGGCGTATGCACAAGCCAAAGCCTAATCTTGGAAACGGTGGAAGTTCACCCTAGAATAGGCCATAAAGTTCCAGAAATTTACTCTTTCTTTCATCTTGGTGCTAGATAGGGGTTTGTGGTCAATGCCATGCCCCGGCTGCTTTACCCTACGGAGAGAGACCCAGTACCCACTGTACAGGAGGCTGGATGGGCCCAAAGGCCTGTCTGGACAGTTGCAGAAAATCTTGCCCCCACCAGCATTCCATTTCTTGACTTCAGCCCATAGCGGATTGCTGTACCGACTATGCTGTGCCACGTATTTCATTAGTGTGTTACAAAGTGTGGAATTGTAACACAACACCACTTATTTGTTTAATTATTGTGGAAAAAATGACTTTGTTCTATGTCATTTCACTATACCAACCTGAGTAGTGCATGTTTTGTTGTTAGGTTTTTGTACTCTTGCAGTAACATGTCCACTTGCAAAATGGTTTATTTTGCATACTTTCATGCTTCAATGGAATATGGCATTACATTCTGGGGGAACTCAATAGATAGCAAAAAAGTTTTCCTACAACTGAAAAGGATGAATAGAATTATGACTGGTTCAAGTTCTGCTCTGGAACATCATGTAAGCCTTTATTTCAGAGATTAGAATTATTAACCTTGTCTTCACTGTAAGTACTATGCCTGATGAGGTTCTTGTCACAGAATTTGGAACTTTGTACATTTAATTCTACAGTTCATGGTTTTAATACATAAAATAAATTACAGTTACATAAATTGTCAACCACCCTTACAGTATTCCATAAAGAAGCATACTGCGATAACATAAAAATCTTCAACAAATTGCCCAATTATATTTTTTATTCCGTTCTAAGGAAAAAATGTTTTACATTAAATTTGAAGAAGTATTTAATTGTCAAAGCCTTCTACTCATTTTAAGAATATATGAACTCTTAATAATTCATTACTGTTTTTTAATATTATGTTATTTTTATGCATGAGGTGTTTGACTAGATTTGTGCTCATTTGAAGCTGTTTGCTGAATGATGATTGTCTTCAGTCAGATTCATTCCTATGGCATGCTGTATATCTTATCCCAATGTGCTTTAAGGATTTATGAGCATGAAATCTTGTATGTATGTATGAACGAGGAGCTAAACTATCTGTTCGCCTCAACCAATATTGTGTGGTGATAAAATCGAGAAGAATGAGATGGACTGGGCATGTGGCACGTATGGGTGAGGAGAAGGGGGTGTATAGGGTCTTGGTGGGGAAACTGGAGTGAAAGAGACCACTGGGGAGACCTAGGTGTAGATGGGTGGATAATATTAGGACGGATCTCCAGGAGGTGGGATGTGGGTATGTGGACTGGATTGGGCTGGCCCAGGATAGGGACAGGTGGCGGACGGTTGTGAGTGTGGTAATGAACCTTCGGGTTCCGTGAAATGCGGGGAATTTCTAGACTAGCTGCAAACCAGTTAGCTTAGCTTATCAAGTAGGACTGTGCACCATGGAGTAAGTAAGTAAGTATGTATGTATGTGTGTGTGTATGTTTGTATGTGTGTATGCATGTTTGTAAGTATGTGTATGTGGAATGTGTCCCCTATGTTAACTGAGGTATAGCAGTAGATAAACACGTCTAAGAAACTATACTATATAGGCTGCTTTTGTTTTTTTGCAGTGATAATTTGCATTGTTTTGACATTGTTGGAGCAGCATATTTCATCACAAGACACTGTTTTTGACAAGATATATTGCCACAGTAGAGGTATGATATTTAAATTTTGCTTTTCCTTCTAACAACAATTTATTGTTATTATTATGAGTATAGATTGAATTTTGGAACAACTTTACAATACAGAGACCATGCATTTGAGGTTCTTAGTAGCTTCTGCACTATGCCCTGTATTTCCAAATTTGTTACTGAATTTGTATGTTACATACATTATGTAAGTGTTCTTTATCTGTTTCCTCACATATACAGAGCCAATGTTTAGAGATACTGTATGTAGATATGTTAAAATTTTAAAATTATGTTGCATTTGACAACCTTTTGTGCCATCTTATTTATAAAATAAGTTATATTAATACAACAATGTGCAACTGAGCATGTTGTTATATGAATCTAATAATATGAAACTGAACATATTTTCCTATTATTCCTTGTTTTAAACTTTCTTAGCCTATTTAAAATAGCGTGTGTTTTATGTGAGCTGCCTTTCCACCTGGCTTGTACCTGTGTTGCTTATAGAGTGTAGTAAAACTACATTATTACGTGGTCCTGCGTCACATGCATATTACATGTAATGAGAGGAATACGAAAACTCTTGAGCTCTCTGTTGTCATGTGCGGTGTATTCAGAGGAAGTTACAGCTGTAACGTGTTGCCTATTAAGGTCACGCTGCAGGTTTCGCATGTCTTGAGAACCCTCAGTTTATGTTGTTTTAATGTGATCAACTGTTGCCAAACATTACATGCAACCAGTCCTTTTTATATTTGAAACTGATTGTACTGTTGCAGGTTCTTTTTTAATTGTAATGAAAAACCATTTTTTGAGTTGGTGGGGGGGGGGAGCATAACGATAGTTCATTATTGTTTTGTGTCATGGGTTATGCTATTAATGTGGGCCGGGTAGCTCATTCGGTATAGTGACTGACTACAGGCTGGACAGTCCGGGATCATTGAATCCCAGTGGGGATGAGATTTTCCGTCCCTCCAGACTGGCCCTGGGGCCCACCCAGCCTCCTGTAAAATGGGTACTGGGTCTTTCGTGGGGTTAAAGTGCGGCCGGGGCGTGCTGCTGTCCACTCACCCCCTTCTAGTGCCGCGGTCATGGAAGAGTCGAGCTACACTTCTACCCACCCTCTGGGCCACACCGGGCCTGTAACGGGATCACTTTACCATTTTATTATGCTATTAATGTAAACTTTGGAAGAATACCTGAATAATTGAAACCCATTAGTGTGACTGATTCAGTCATTGATTGATTTGTGGGTTGTTATTCTTGTGAGGTGAAATAACAGCATGGCCATAACTGGTGAATATGTCAGAATTCTGAATGATGCTGTTAAGGTCTGTTTAACATACTGCCCTAGACATCTCTTATGGGGAGCTGAAAAGAAATCTGAAAAACCTCTGTGTGTTTAGTCAGTGGCCTGTTTCAATTAGGTATCTTCCAAATAGAAGCCTAATGCATTACCACTCCAGTGACCTGCTAAGCTAAGCTTTAATTGGGATTTAAATGAACACCTCATGTGTAATTATTTTTTTGAATAAATAAATTATTAAATAAATAAATACATGCACATGCACACACACATGTATGTGTGTTTGTGTGTGTGGGTATATGTACACACACACACACACACCAGGATACAGATAATCCTTAGCTTGATCGGGAAGGAAACAAGCTGTGCCTGTCAAAAGTGTGATGGGCAGAGGATTGGATTGATTTGGCTAGGGTAGGTGGATGTGTGAAGTTTTAGGGGAGCTGATTGTAATACAAATCACTATCTGGTGATTGCAAAGGTTAGGGAAAGATTTGCAGTGGGTAAACAGGCCGCAAAGAGGGTTGATAGGCAAAGATTTAACTTGAGGAAGCTAAATGAGCCAGAGATTAGGGAACAGTATCAGATTGAGATTACAAACAGGTTTGCAGCTTTGGAGAACTCGGATGATGATGAGGACATAAATAGGAATTGGGAAAACATTAAAGAGAATATCCAAACCTCAGTGAAAGAGAGTCTGGGTTTGGATGAATTTAAGCAGAATAAACCCTGGTTTGATGAAGA
>Ga0123354_10011840_pt1 | contig 13505 bp, 7 predicted proteins | sample TergutLab28metaG_2_FD_97872 | JGI IMG/M metagenome (GOLD analysis project Ga0123354, IMG submission 97872) | Labiotermes labralis P4 segment gut microbial communities from Petit-Saut dam, French Guiana - Lab288 P4 | ecosystem: Host-associated > Arthropoda: Insects > Digestive system > Gut ... | reverse complement strand
TAGAGACAGGTGGCGGAGGCTTGTGAGTGCGGTAATGAACCTTCGGGTTCCGTGAAATGCGGGGAATTTCTTGACTAGCTGCAAACCAGTTAGCTTCTCAAGAAGGACTCTGTACCATGGAGTGAGTAAGTAAGTAAGTAAGTAAGTAATCTGAAGACTCTGCACTTCTTTTTGGCGTTTAAGAGAAAACACCGTCCTTCTGCTTAAAAGTTTCCTATTTTAAAAAACAACTCGCCAGAAAAGAAAACTCTCCTATCGCAGATGATAACCACAACATGAAGTGAAACACGAAATGTAACAACAAAGTAGAGAGTGAGCAGTTGACAGAGATGAATAAAGCGGTTTTGGAAAGTTGAAGGAAGGGCCATTTCCATGAAGAACACCACCCCCCCCCCTTCCGACACCTCATTTCCGGATCATCTCTAAGTCGGCTGTTTCTGGCACCCACATTAAAGACTTCAGGGTCATATGTTTAGGTATAGAGTGTTGTCAATGATATCTTCTCCTTTAACTGATATACTGATATATTAGGCGCCATTCTGCAAAGCAAACCTCAACACCACTGAAAATAACATATTCCATGACGTAGGACATAGACTTCATTGAGTTTTCCTTTATTTGCAAATTATATGATTCGACGACACACGAGTAACTGCATTGTCGTTTACCTTATAAGAGAAGCAGAGTTTTCCCTCCTAAGTCTTTGCGAAGCTCAGAAACTCTCAACACCATTAGAAATATATGCGTGTCTGTTACAACCATTTGTTACTCGAATGGTAAAATACATGTGAAAATGAAGGATAGAAAGTCACTAACGCTTTCCCAAGTACAGTATAAATTCCACAGAGCCATTTCTCACTAAACTATCAAGTATTTAGTGACACTATGCGTAAACCTGCTACACTGAGTTTATTTAAATCTTTTGGAAAACAGATTGAAGAAATCCAACGAGATGCAACAGTTTGCCTATATTTATTTACTGCTAAATTACTCTATGTGTTTTGGGCATTCATCGCGCCCATCATTGGGAGTACATAAAACTGTAGTTGCAGCCTCTGGTACAGATCATAGTATATGGGGAACAAGCTTCCACAAACATGACCATATAAGGACTGGTTTGGGACCGACGGTCCCAAACCAGTCCCTATTTAGTACGTTTGTGGAAGCTTGCTCCCCATATACTATGATCTGTACCAGAGGCTGCAACTACAGTTTTATGTACTCCCAATGATGGGCGCGATGAATGCCCAAAACACATAGAGTAATTTAGCAGTAAATAAATATAGGCATACTGTTGCATCTCGTTGGATTTCTTCAACCTAGAATTACGATGCAAGGAAACACGAATATAAAACTTTTGGAAAATATTGCAATTATATTTAGAAATTAATTTACACCTTCTGTGAAGTATGACTTTACAATGTACCGATTTTCAAGAACCTCTCAAAACCTCAAGAACATTATATGGATATTTGTATACTGAATTCCCCTTACACATGTGCCGCGAAATACGAAGATTATGGTTTAATTTTCAATAACTCTTCAATTAAATTATGAATTTCATTGGGCCGTTTTGCATCCCATTCACGCCTGTATTAGGAATTTCATGAAAACCTGACAAATGACGTAATCGCTGATTCTAGGTCACAAACGGAGAGAGAGACTGACGGACAGATAGACAGGCCGACCTAGTCATTCCATAACGCCTGTTTCCTTACTTCTTAACGGTCTAAAATGGTATTGCATCAGTGATAGTGAACTAATTGAAAGGATATAAATTTCTTAAGACAAGGTTACTGCTAAGCTGTATTCAAAAGGAAACCACATCGGCAAAATGTGACAATAGGCATCTTTTACTACAAATTTTGCAGATAAAATGAGGACAAAAAAAATTATACAGAATTTCAACAACTAGATCTTTAAAGTAATATGTAGAACGCTAGAGGATGGGTTTTGATTGATTTTCGTATATATTTCAGCGATAAATGACATAATTATTGTCAGTGTCTGACAGATAGCCGTAAAAACTCGACTGCTCTACATATGTTCTATTATATGACCGTAATTATATATTTTGATTGCACGTATTTGGAAAACAAAATCTTGGCAATACGCAATATTTTTTCGACATTTTATTGCATGTACAAACTTTGTTGCAAACCTGTTCTCAATAAATTTATATAAATTATGGTTTAAAAATTACAGGTTTAATTTCTACCAAATTCATTAAGCATTGTCACTAAATCAACGGAAACATTTTTTTCACGAAAAGCTGAAAATCGCTAAGCTCTTCGAGAAATTCTTTGCTCTTTACGGAGCCCCAAATTGTATTGCCATGCACACAACAGCCTGCCAGTATTTCCCAACCTGAGCCATATTAATTCATTTCACAATGTACCCACACTAATAAGCATGGTCCTTACAATGATGGTATTACTACTACTACTACTACTACTACTACTACTCCATGGCTCTACAGTCCTTGTAGGACCTTGACCTCCTTCACGAGCAACTTCCAGTCGTCTATTCTGTGTGCATATATCCTCCAGTTTGTGAAACCCATCCTCCTCAGGTCCTCCCTCACGTCGTCCATCCACCTTAACCTGGGTCTTCCTACACTCCTACTTCCTTCTGGATTGTTCTGATATAACCTCTTAACCACCCTTTCCTCACTCATCCTCTCCACATGTCCCAGCCATCTCAATCTTCCTTTTTTATTTCTGTTACTATGTCCAATTCTCCATATAATTGCCTAACTTCGTCATTTGTTCTGCTCCTCCAGTATCCTGCTACACATATTGGACCAAATATTTTTCTCAGCACCTTCCTTTCCCAAATACGCAAAATTTTCAAGGATGGTATGGCGTGACGTAGTTACCATTGATTCTTGTACGTTATCCCAGGCTCAGCAAAGTTTGTACATGTGTAGACAGCAGTTTACTGCTAAGATGATTTTGTGTGCCACAGTTAAGCTACGCGACATTCCTGAATACAAATTGTATTTAAAAAGAACTTTTTTTAACCTTGATATCCACTCAAAAATAGTTCATACGTCTTTAGTATATGCGTACAGCCTACAGCCTCTTATTCCCTCCACACAAACTACACTTCGTGACGATTATTGGAAGTCGTGCATTTTTCATAATCATAATATTCATGTAACGAGATCGCCTAATTGGACCTACTTACTTACTTGCCTACTTACTTAATTGCTAACTTACTTACTCCTTGGAGCAGTCTCTCTTGAGAAGCTAACCGGTTCTCAGCTAGTCAAGAAATTCCCCCACATTTTATAAAACCCGAAGGTTCATTTCCGCATTCACAATTTCCCACCAACTGTCCCTGCCAGATCAATCCAATCTATGGCCCTATTTCACTTTCTGAAGACCCATCTTAATATCATCCTCTCATCTACACCTGGGTCTTCTCAGTGACCTCTTTCCCTCAGTTTTCCCCACCAAACATTCTGCATGCAACTCCCCTCTCCCCCATATGTGCTGCATGCCCCACCCATCTCATTCTTCTCGATTTAATCTCCCGAATAATATTTGGTGAGGAGTACAGATCATTAAGCTCCTTATTATGTAGTTTTCTCCACTCCCCAGTTACCTAGTTCCTTTTAAGTCCAAATATTCTTCTCAGCACCCTGTTCTCAAACACCCTCAGCCTCGTCCTTCATTGTGAGCGACAAACTTCGCAAAGCAACAGATAAATTCGTAATTCTGAGTAATTAATGTAACCAAGTGGATGATAAACACACGCAACAATTACAGCGGTTGCGTCTTAAATTTAAATATTCATTCCAGCTTATTTTTCATTTGTCCTGCTAATAAGTAGCCAGCTTTTTCTCGTCATTGCCCAAGACCAGGCTTGGTATGTCCTATAATGCATACCAAAGTGAAATAAAATTAGAGAAGAAATTTGTAATATTTCGTATTACGTATTACTGAACCCACGAATAGATGTTTTTAAAAAAACATTCCAGCATAAATGTACTTTATCTGAAGTTTTATTAGTATGTTCAAAACTTCCCACCAAGGACCCTACATCTGAGCTGCTTGAAGCCCAATGCAATACACTGATACTGTTTTTGTATAAATCCTACTTTATATTATTCTCATTATCGTTCGCTTATTTCCCTAGTTACAATGTCAATGTCATTTGAATGTTAAGGTAAAGCAATCCCTGTACTGGCCTACAATAGGCCCAGAAGGTTCAAGGAGGTTGAGACTCCCAGATTTCGAGACAGGCTGTACATGAAAGTGGTAAGATTGTCAGACCTAGGCACCGGCTGCCTTTACCCAAAATTAATATTACCTGGTGCTTATTTCTATGAGAGTCTGAATCGATCCCAATGCAATAGTGCAGCCGGAAGGATTATGTCAATAGAAAATCTCAGTATCACCATGGGGAATCGAGCTCGCGACCTTCCGGCTTGTAGCGCCGTGCATCAACCAACTGCTCCACCGCATGTCCCCTATTTGGTTGTTTGCGACTATTGATCTTTTATATTTTCAAAATAAAAGAAATTTTGGCAAAATAAACTAGCGTTTTTGTATGAAAATGTTGTTTTGATTTCACCTCAATTTTCAGAGGGCAGTAGGTTACTGGCATCATCAGCTGTCTGCAGTCGCTCGCAAAGGTAAAGTTGTCCCTGTGCATTTTATGAACGTTATTGGGAGGCTGAAGATGTACCTTCAGGACCATCCACTCTTCACTGGATGGTGGTTAGCCTTTTCACACGCCCTGGCCGATTTACCCCTGTGAAAGTACATATAGTACCCATTGAATATGATACTGGTTGGGCCCGAGAACCGATCTGGTTACTGCGGAGAGTGAACGATTTCTTTGTTCGTACGAAGAATCGAACCACATTTGTTCAGTTGTCCAGTCCGTATTCTAGTCACTATAAGGAACACGCTCGTGCCAGTGTTCAATAAGATATGCTGTATAATGCACGGAGCCTTAATGCCGTTGCAGCTGATTCAGGCACTGCGCCAAAAGTCGGAAGTTCGCGGGTTCTTTTCCCGATGGTGTCACTGGAAATTTTCATTGACATAATACTTCCGGCCGCACTGGGATTGACTCAGCCTGTAACAGAAAAGAGTCAAGGCGGCCAGTGCATAGGGCTGACAACCTTACGATCTTCATGTCTTGAATCTGGGAGACTCAAACTCCTGTAACACTCAGGGCCTGTTCAGACCTGTACAGGGATTGCTTTACCTTTACCTCAGTAGCTATTATTCTGAGCAGAGGGACGACGTGTGTAGACTGGGAACTTTTAAACAAAACGATACGGAGCATTCAGCATTCCGTATTATAACTCCTTAAAGAATGTAGCTCCAAACTTGTCTTATTAAAACCCATTTTGGGTTGGGTACGTTATCCGTTTGCTGATGGGTTTTGTGTACTTCGCGGCAGGCGTCCTTTGATTCTCTTAAGGATGTATGGGTTGTGTAGGTGCTTATCGACGTACTAATAGTAGGACAGGGGCGACGTTTATTGTGCTTGGTTGTGGTTGCGGTTTGGGCCGGCCGACACCACTCCTTCAGTCAAACGGCCAGCCGAGTTGCCGGTCGGCCAGCCTGCCGAGTTTTGAATGATGGCCGCTTGGTCGACCCCCTAAACCAACGCCATATATCATTCAAGATGGCGGCGGACTGTGAGGGTTAGAAGCGGCAGTGACGTCCAGAAAGGGGAGGGAAAGGGATGAGACGGTCCGTGACGTCATAGACCCACGCGCTTTGCTCACGCGCTCCATCTGTCGGTGTTGCAAAAACACTGTTGTTTCCTCTGTGTTTTTTTTTTTTAATTTTTTATTTAGTTGGGTCATAATAAGTTTTTTGAAACTCTCAACTTTCTTGAAGAATTTTGCTTTTATTTTGGGGAGGATTATCATTTAGTATCCAAGAAGCAAGGGGGAACCCATATCTATCTCTGAATTAAGAACAGTGTTACATGTAAACAAACTGTGCATTGTGCAGAGAGGTATGTTTACAACTACATTCACACTCACAAAAATGCAACATGCCAGGTACAGTCTTGTCATATTGCCCATGCAGGGATGGTGAATAAATAAGAACGCATTCTTATACGTCGACTTGGCCTTTGTCTCTTCATCATACTTTAGCACAAAATTACATTTTCATGCTGTAGACAGTTTTCAGGAAATTAGCATCCGTTGCTGTACCAATGAGCTTGCTAGATTGCTTGCATATGGTTCGTAGAGTGCTTTCGTCTTTCGTTTATATTTGAGGACTTATGAAGTGACTATCCGAAAGAAAATCCCATACGTCCAAAACATCAAGGCAAAATTTATAGCTATTAGAACGTTATGGAGCAGTGCCTAAAAGAGTGACTTCTTCCTTCTTGAGAAGCTGATGGTCGTCCTTCTGGTCAAGACTCTTATGGATCCCTCCTTCCAGTATCATCCGGACCGATATGACGTATTCTCACACTCCATTTCCTTAAAGTTGCCATTCGTAAAGATGCGCTAGGTCTTTGTCTACCCGATCGCTGCCCTTCAGGTTTTACATTAAAATTTTACATGCAAGTGTTATGTCTCCATGTGTGTTACACGTCACTGACCTCACTCTGGCCAAAGGTCAAACAAACACCACTCTTGTGTGTAATTAAACACCGCGACCTACACATAATAAACGGAAGAACAGAGGCATGTTTCGAAATATTCCTAGCCCAGGAAGTAGATAGAGATAGAAGATAGCTTCATCGCTCCTCGTCCTCAACCTTTTTAACCTTCGAGAGTGCCCCAGGTACACACTGGACCCCAGAACATGTAGAAATGAAAATATCTTTTCCTTGCCGCAATTCGAAAACCTTAGGCTAGGATTCCAGTCACTTTAAAAAGATAATAACATTCTTGGAGGTACAGTTGTGTGATTTGGTTCATGAGTAAACTTAACTTGTCCTTATTTTACATGTGGACGAAGTTTAAAGTTTGACATACGAATATTGTGCTTTATCCCACCTGAAATTCCTAGAAGATCAAGCTTTACATTTCTTTCAAAAATTATTTTCTTGAGCATGGAGAAGCGAAGCCTAATTAACTTTGGAGACCAAAGGGATTCTATCATGTTTAGTACCCTGTAATGGAAATTTTAAAAATATACCCGGTACTTTCGTCGTTTCTGTCACTCCATTGACTGCACGTAACTTTTCTAAAACAGCTGCACTAATTCCCGACCGGCCCTGGGGCCCACCCAGCCTCCTATGCAATGGATAGCGGGTCTCCTTCCTGGAGCTAAAACTGCAGGGGCGTGACGTTTACCACTCACCCCCATATAGCGCCGAGGTTAAAAAAAGAGTAGAGCCATACCCCTACTCCCCCTCTGGGCCTTCGTGGCCTGTTCTAGGGTGAACTTTACCTGCACTGATTCCCAGAAATCTGAACTCTGGTGACTTTCGCTGAAATTTGGCACATTCCGATTTTGGCTAAAATAAGAACAAAACGAGAATTTATTTGTGTTCCTGCCATTTATCGAGCATAACTAGACAAAACACTTATACTAGAAAAATACATTTCAGAATAAAACTTGAAAGAAATTAAGCACGAATTTTATGATCAACACAGCTCTCTCCCGTGTTTTACCATCTTCGGTGCAACCAACGAACCTGCTATGCTCTGGCAATGTGTTCATTTCTATCTCGAAGTCCAATTTCTTTATGAAGAAACTACGTTTTTGAGAACGAACGAGTTTTGTTTATTTATTTCTCCTGTACTAAATGTTAAAAGTGGTGACATTGACATTTAAAATCAAATGGGGTATTGGTGCTAAGCTAGTTTCCATTAATTGTGCCGAGAGGAGTATTTTGTGTTTACCGGCCAGCGAGCGCGTGAGAGCCGGACACTTGCCAGGCGGCCGGTCGGGAGTGCTACGTTCTGCTACATTTGCGATAATAATAATTCAAGTTGAAACTTTGTTTTATTGTGCTTGCTGTCATAAAGGGGTACGTAGATGTCATATCTGACTTCATAATATATTTTATCCGTAATTTATTCAATTTACGGGAATATGCTTAGTTGATACACGATGCTTAACTTCTACGGGACTAGTTAAATAAGCTAATTGGTTCTAATATTGTTTAATGACTAGTCATTTACACATTACCTGCACATTATCCACAAATTTAAAAAAAATGTACTGAAATAATAGGACATGTTTCAACAAACCTGATCCAAATTGACAAGTTGTATCTCAGATTTAAAGCCAAGTTAATTACGAATTATGAGAGAACAGGGCATGGGATGGAGGCCTATATCAAATTACGATTGCCATCTGCCCCTTCAAAAGGGCACCGGAAAAGCATTGTCTTCCGTTGAGATAAGCCACGGCGCTTTCCTCTCTAATCTTTCCTGTTTCACAAAAGTAAATCAGCCCCTGGCATTATCTCATGTTATTGATAGCAGTACAACTCCCATTTAATCTGAAGATGACATACAGACTCTTTCAACAAGCAAATATTTTTCGAAATGGGACACTTCTGGGTGCTGAACGTTTTAGAAATCAAGTTTCTGACGGAGAGGAAGTAATAAGAGACTGAAGAAAATTTCACAGTAATAATTTGCATTGCTTGAATTCCTGACTAAATATTACTCAGGTAATCAAATATAGGTGGTAGGGAAGGGTGGACATGTATTGTGCTTGGAGGAGAACGGAAATACACAAATACGGTAAGAGACGACATTGAATTTATAGACGTTGGTGGGAAGAAAATATCAGAATGAATCTTGAAAAAATATGATAGAAGTTTGTGGCATGTATTCGTCTCGTTGGGGAAACAGTAAGCGGTAGACTCGTATGGACACGGCGTTGGAGGCTGGGGTTCAACAAAATGCAGGTAATTTCTTGACTATCCGAGGGACTAGTTAGTAACTTCTCCGAAAGAAATCTGCTCTATTGGGTTAGTAGTTAGCTGGCATTTCTGTGTATGCATTCGGTTCACAAAGTTAGGCTGGGACTTGCTGGATTCATTGCGTCTTATGTTTATTGCCTCATATGTTTATTGCCAGCAACAGACCTTAACATTTTTCACGATAAATTATTCTTATACGTCAGCGGATTTTTATACAGAGACGCCATAAAAATTGGTACTTAATACAGTATTGTAACACAAGTTATGGAATAATGAACAAAACTAACATATAATTTAGAAATTGTTCTTTCATGGAAACGTCCACCTGGAAGATCAAACTTAGGCTTCTGTCATACCTCTGGAATTGCAACGGCATTGAAATGCCATATAATTTAGAGTTCTGTGCCATCTGCCTTCCATCTGCATATCACCTGGATATTTCAGGCTTTTGAAAATGTTAATGATGATAATTAAGTAGTGAGCAGTGAAGTACATTCCGTATGTACTGTCCAGTTTTATATGATTAGGAACTACTGATTCGAGAGACGGTAGAAGTGTCAATTTGGCCCTTCAATTCAGCTCATTGCTCATGTTAAGAATTCATGGACACTTACATCCACTCTCCATGTCTTACTTCCTCATGACAGCTTTAATTTTGGAGTCTCTGTATTTACGGGGTGAGGTGCTGGGTGTCTGTGTGATTGGTTTTAGAAGTTTCGGTGCAGTGTCCTATCCTTATTTTCCAGAATTTAAATGTCATTATTTATTGAATATCTGTCGCTGAAGATGTGAAAACAAAGCTGCGTCGAAACTCTCTTACCACTTACCCAGTACTGCAATGCCAGGTCCCGAAAGAACGATGGGCTTGTGTGTACCGTTGCGAATGCCTAAGAAATCGCAGATTTGATGTTGTCTCTAACATTTATCTAACACGATACAAAGTTTGGTCAAAAATTAATAATCGTAGGCCCTATGAAACAAATACTTAACTAACAACATTTATCAGACTATTTTTTTTACAGCTCGATGTCACGTAGTCTTCAAAATATCTCTGCCTGTGTGGAAAATATTGTTCGTCACGCCTTGGAAATAGTTTGCACTTCATCCTTAACATACGCTAGATAAATTCCTGGGTCTATAACAACCATTGTAGAATTACGTAGCCTTTAATGTTAATAAAAATCCAACCAGATGCAACAGTATGCAGATATTTATTTACTGTAAAGTCACTCTACATGTGACTACTTCCCTCCCAACGTGGCCTGCAGGCCACGTTGGGAGGGAAGTAGCTGTACCAGTATTATGACCTGTACTGGAGGTTGCGGTTAGAGTTTTTAGTAGTCCGGATGATGGGTGCTGTGACACCCGAAACATGTAGAGTGACTTTACAGTAAATAAATATCTGCATACTGTTGCAACTGGTTGGAATTTTATTAACATTGAATTACGCTGCATGGAACTGTGAATTTAAAATTTACGTAGCCTTCTTGTCTGCCTCTAGGCTTTCGTGGTTGCGTACCTTCGGGATTTTTGTTAAATTTTGTATAGTGACCGTGTGAACATATTTCTGATTGTTCCATTGTCTTGTAAGACACTCAGCGTCTGTTTCACCCAATCGGTATTTTATGTGTGCGCGTTTTATCCAATCCACCCACTTCTAAAACAGTTGCAGAAATTTCAGAATTCTTCAGCCTTTAAAAGAAAACTCTATTTTGAACTCCACTACAGTCCTATTTTCAACTCCATTAGCCTGGATGGTATTCACTGATACACTAATTAAAATGACAGAATACCCAGAAGTTGAACAAGAATGTAGAATATTGTAGTTACATTCTAAAACATATATTCTACGCGGAGGTGAAAAATTGGTGTTATTTTTTACGTTTGGATGGGCAGCACATACCATGTGAGATGTAATTTGAGGAGAATGACCGTTGTCATCTGAAATCAATTACCCACGCTACTGGCATAGCAGTTTGTTGGTTTGTACACTCAGTGCAGTGTGGGGAGCAAATGAATCCCTTCGTGATCCATCACAAGCCAGAGCTTAGTTGGTAATGCACTACAAGATGACAGTACAACCAAGAGACTTCTCTAATAATTAAAGAATTAATTGCAGCTAACTCACCATAACAGAGTGAATGTAGCTTCGTATTGTACATACAATCACTTTGTTTCTATACACACGCAAGCAATTTTTAAATTACATTAATTGAGTTATTTCCTTCAGAAAAGAAAGAATTAATTTCTTTTCCTTCAATATTTGCTGCCTATAAGTGAACTTATTCAATGAGTTTAAAACCGCTTTTCACGGATTAAAATTTCAGAAAGCCCAGAGAAAGCTGCGGCTTATCGAAGTATATATCTGTTGGTTTAAAGAACTTACCCAACCATGAAGAAGGAAGCAGCCAATTTCTCTGAAACATCAATACCTTTCTACAAAATTTATCGTTTAAAAATCCCAGTGGTTTTGACTCCCAAGAACTGAGAAATTATGACTGCAAAGTAAATCATAAGATATTTAGATAACCGTCAGAGTGAACTTGTCAATTCTACACGCTATGAAGGCAAAGGAGGGAGTAGCTTCATGCGTTGATCGATTCTCAAGTCGGGAAACAGCCCTCGGTATCCGTTGTATTGTGGTCTTGCAGGGTTTCTTTTCTGGGCTGAACGTTTTGTGGGAGACTAAAATTTTTTCCCTGGCCAGGAATCACACCACAATTTTCCGTCTTCCAGCCTGTAACACGATCGCTATATCAACTACGCTGTACTGGCTCTTATAACACTATTTTTATTTATTCAATATAAATGGAACAACATTTTCATTATCCTCTGTGATAAGAGCAGATTAAGGAGCAATACATTATACAGTTTTCTTCTGCCACTCCAGGTTCTGAATACATTGTCCAGCACACAGCGTTAAGTGTAATGAAGTTCAGGTGAGTCCAGTCCAGTCCAGTCCAGTCCAGTCCAGTCCAGTCCAGTCCAGTCTGCTGCATTATTCCGGTCTCTTTAACACGCCTTTTTTTATTTCTCAGACTTTGTGGAAAAATTCACGCAATAAAAGGTAAAAAATCGGGATTTGGGCAGGAATTTCTTTTTTGGGGGAGTTCTTCATGACGTCATTATTATCACCCTGTATTTAGCTCTTTGATAGTTCCGACTACATTAGACCTGAAAGCTGAAAACTTCGGTTACTTTAAATCATTACAGCAAAACTGGCGCACAAGAAAATGGCAAGGGGGCCAGCTGAAATTCAATTTCAGGACAACCCAAACACCTTCGCAAAACAAGAGTTCAGGACATTGTATTAATTTTTCCCCTGTTTATTATTAATATTATTATTATTATTATTTTATGAGATGGGTGGGGCATGTAGGACGTATGGGGGAGATGAGAGGTGCATACAGGGTTTTGGTGGGGAAACCTTAAGGAAAGAGACAACTTGGAAGACCCAAGCATAGATGGGAAGATAATATTAAGATGGAGCCTCAGGAAGTGGGATGGGGGGGGGCATGGGCTGGATTGATCTGGCTTAGGAAAGGGACAGGTGGCGGGCACTTGTGAATGCGGTAATAAACCTTCGGGTTTAATAAAATTCGTGGAATTTCCTGACTAACTGAGAACTGGTTAGCTTCTCATGAAGGACTCTGCTCCATGGAGTTAAGTAAGTATTGTGGTTATTAACGCTTTGCAACTGCATGTCCGTTTAGTAATCGGTATAAGTACAGCCCCTGCCTCACAAAAATAGGTTGTATCTGTGCTAGAGAGCCCAAATATTTCACACTGCTTAAGGAAATCATCTGCGCATGTCAGAAACACACGAAGCACATATTTATTGTCGTTAGTACTAAAATGGTGGTTCATATCGAAACACTATTGTCTAAATTGTTGAAGAAATTGTTAGGTCTGGTATTATAGGCCTAACAATTAACTGCGTTAATTTATGAGTAAAATCAATGTTAATTGCGTAACAAATTTCAGTCTGCAGAACTTTTCTCACCGTGCGTCATCCTCGCATCAGCACTTTGCAGTGTCAGTACGTACTGTACAAGCATGTGGCATCAAGCAAGAAACAATTCTGCAGCCCTCTTTACAACTTAGCTGAACAAACTGTGAAGAAGATGAAAAACGTAAGTTATCAGAAACGGCAACTTTTCGGTCGGCGTCAGTTTTAAATTTCATTGTTCGTTTTACGTAACAAAGAAGAGCTCAGTTCACTAACTTGACTTACTTACTCTATGGTGCAGAGTCCTTCTTGAGAAGCTAACTGGTTTGCAGCTAGTCAAGAAATTCCCCGCATTTCACGGAACCCGAAGGTTCATTACCGCACTCACAAGCGTCCGGCATCTGTCTCTATCCTGGCCAGCCCAATCCAGTCCATATACCTACATCCCACCTCCTGGAGATTCATCATAATATTATCCACCCATCTACGCCTAGGTCTCCCCAGTAGTCTCCTTCCCTCCGGTTTCTCCAGCAAGACCCTATACACCCCCTCTCCTCAGCCATACGCGCCACATGCCCAGCCCATCTCATTATTCTCGATTTTATCACCCGCACAATATTGGGTGAGCAGTACAAATCATTTAGCTCCTCGTTATGCAATCTCCTCCATTCCCCCGTTACCT
>Ga0123354_10011839_pt1 | contig 13505 bp, 10 predicted proteins | sample TergutLab28metaG_2_FD_97872 | JGI IMG/M metagenome (GOLD analysis project Ga0123354, IMG submission 97872) | Labiotermes labralis P4 segment gut microbial communities from Petit-Saut dam, French Guiana - Lab288 P4 | ecosystem: Host-associated > Arthropoda: Insects > Digestive system > Gut ... | reverse complement strand
TGAAATTAAAAGTGCCGGCCACTAAGGGCCATTGAGACACTTTATCCTGGTGTGTTTGTGTGTGGTTTTTTTTTTTTTTAATAATAATGAAAAACTAGTGATGGGATATCAGTCATCCAAATGTTACTGTTGAAGAAGCAGCAAACTTTCATTTTATTTAGCGATAAAATTATTTGGCTAGGTTATAGTTTTTTTTTTGCACCTTGAGCCTTGCTATGTCGGTCAGTTAACAATTATTGTTCCTTGTATACATGGGTAGATTGTAGGGAGGATAGTGACATCACCACAAACTCTAGTTCGAGTCTGGAAGCAAAAAGTACACTTGAGAGTTACACCCTCGATGTAGGTAGGAAGATGTTCTTTTAATATTGTAGCAGAAATGATATATGTGTAAGAATGTGGATGGCTTTCAACTGGCATGGGATAGTGTCCAGGGGGGATTTTGTAAAACAGGTAAGAAATCTTTGGGATTCATAATAGGTAATATACTGTCTGACTGAGGAATTAGTAGCTTTTACTCCTCGGATGGTGTACAAAATTAAGATGAACTAATTGTATTTACTTCTTCCAATGGAACTACACGCCGGCCAGTGTGAGCCTCGGCCTCTTTCAAGAGTTTCCTCCATCCTTTCCGGTTTCGGGCAGCTACTGTTCAATTTCTACATCCTAGCCTTGCTACATCGACCGTCTCTGTGGTCTAGTGGTCAGAGTTTCTGGCTACAGATACAGTGGTCCCGTGTTCGATCCCCGGCGCTACCAGATTTTCTGCGTAGTAGGTCAATTGAGGAGGTACTTGAATGAAAAAAGTAGCGGCTCTAGGTCTATAAAACAGATTAACGGCTGTGGGGACCCGTTGCGCTGACCATGTGACACCCCTCTATCCACAAAAGTTCGCGCTAACTTCGTCGACCGGCGGCGGCCGCTCTGTCGGTATAGTTCGCGTGCGGACTAAGGCCACGGAGCTTTTTGTTTTTGTTAGCTTTGCTACGTCTTGCTTCACTCGATCTTTCCAGCGCAACCTGAGTCTACCTCTGGTCGCTTTCCTCCTGGCTAAATCGTCGTCATCCTGGCGCATGACATGTCCTGCCCATCTCAGTGTACTCCGCGTACAGAAGTTCACAATGTCTTTCTCATCATACAATTGATAAAGTTCTCGATTAGTTCTAATTCGCTTTTCTTCCCTATCAATCACTGGGCCATAAATTCTCCGGAAGATTTTGCGCTCAAAAAAACACGATTATCATATTGCAAAGATAGCACCCATGTTTCTTCCCCATATATAAGTACCGGTCTAATTAATGTTTTGTAGAGGGGTATTTTGGGCTTCCTGGATGTAATCCTTGATTTCAGGTGGTTCTGTAACCCATAATATGCTCTGGTGGCCTTTATCAATCAAGCATTCACTTCTACTGTTCTATCATTCATTTTTCAGAAATACACACTTTTGTCTCGTAACTACATGTTTTAATTTTATGACAACCCCGAAATTTTCTAACGCAAGATTTGTCAATCATCTTGAACTTAAGAAGTATTAGTTGAACAACATCTCACATCCACGCTATCTATTGATAGAATAACTGGTTTGCATAAGCATTTTAGCAGCGCGTATCGGTGATATTTTGTTCCATGCGTCCGAAGTTTTGTTTTCTGTCTATTATGTTGGTTACTCTGCATGAGTAACTGGTCTGTGATATTAACCACAGGTCATCTAGGTGAGAGCCGTTTGTGATGCGATGTTTGTGTAGGTTAGCTTTTCCTTTTCCCAGCAAAGTAATGAAGAAGGTGGCGTTGGGTTCTATCGGAAATTACGAAGTTGAAATCAGTTGCCTTTATGCAGCTTACAACAGGTAAACTGTGCAGAAATTAAAGCGTCGAAAATGATATAGAATCGTTGACACTGATAAAAGTAACTTTGCCGGTAGTGTGTATGGAGAGATCAATTTCTGGCATTTTTAATTATAAATTATTTATAATTGTGATAAACTTGTATTTGATTTGGAAGTTAAAACAGTCATTTTTTTTCTCATTCAGAGGGGGCACATGGGAAAGTAGCACAGCCAATTTCCCCCTATTGAAAGGCCATGTGGTGTCCGTGCGTGTAATTTGGTAATATTCTAATTTTATTCTTTTTACACATTCAGGCAAACATAAGTTACCTACATTGAATAAACACAGACAGTACGTGTGATTGAGTTCCTACCGTGCAGACGTTCGTAACGACCGAACCAACAGGATAGTCATGGTGACGTTTTTCGCGGTAAATGTACAAAAGCTGGCATAATGATGTAATTGCGTTAATTTACGTGGTGACTGTGTAAAGTAATTTAATGTAGTTACGAACACGTTGCATTATAGATAAATGTTATTATATTCTTTCAACGCGTTTTACACGTGAACGTTGCATTCTTTGTGGACAAGCTGAGTGGAAGATTCAAGGTGGTGGAACTTTATATTGCGCATTAAGACACCCTGTTTAATGAATCGATTTCCGAATGCACATTTAAGCACTCAGGGTAAATTTTGAGGTTCCATGATACTGGAAATTAGTAACTGTAGGAAAGGGAAGAAATTTCATTTCGAATTTAGGTATTATGTTTCAAATAGGTTGGTGTAGCGGCTAGGTTATGAGGTAGACAAACGTGCGTGTAAGTCGAGGAAGGGGGAGCAGATATTTCGCTTCTCGAAGACATCCAGACCAGGTATGGGGCTTTACCGGCCTCCTATTCAGTGGGTAATGGGGACTCTACGTGGGTGAATGCACCTGGGACGTGATGTTAACCACTTGCCTCCATTTAGGGTCTTTGTTATGATTGAGTGGAACTTTACCTTTGGTTCCTCTGTATGCCTTCGTGATATTGACAAGGACTTCACCTGACTCCTCCCAGCTTTATGTACTCTGTTTTATTGGTAGTTTATGTATGCTTCATTGGACATATGGATTTTACAAAATCTCTCTCTCTTTCTGGGAGAGAAAAAACCATTTCCAGCAGACGTATCTGTGTCATGATGTACGCTGGAGATCTCATTTTATTTTGTGAACACTCATGAGCCATACTTCATTGCAAAGAAAAAGAAATATGGAAATATGTATTGACAATTTTTGACATTGGCATTTAAATGTTCATTTTTGGGATTATACATTTTAGTGATGTTGTACATTGAGACTTCTGTGTGATACAAACGGTGGCTGTTGATTTGAGGACCAAGTGTAGTGACTGTTTACAGTTGTTACATGTAGCATTATTGATCTGGCAGTGCCTATTTGACCTACCTATTTCCCTTACTAGCACAAGTTGTTCGAATTTTGAGTCCTGGAACTAGACCTTTAACTGTTAGGAAGTGAAGGTGTGTATAGGATTCAGCCGCAAGGTGTGCAGAGTTTAGCAACTATATTGTTGCAACTGTACCAGACTTTGAATGTAATTTTATTTGTGATTGAGTGACGTTAAATAAATATGAAATTAGTGACAGGTGATTGTGGTCACCCTGTTACAAAATTGTTGTATGTTAATGGCATGAAATGTCTGTCAGACATGTTGGACATGTACAGTGATAAGTCACACTGTGTTGTGGCAAGGTTATTACATGTCTACACATTTAGTGTCTTAAAAAGTTCTGTAGAAACTGAAACTGCAAACGGCAGTGCTCTACATGTATGGATACATAGAGGGAGAGTTATATAACTGAAGCCTAACATTTGAGGTAATTTGTTCACTGATTAATTTTAGTGATTTACCTGCTTATTAATTCCATATCTTAACAAACAAAATGCACTAAATATATACAGCAGAACAGATCATAAAACACAGTCCATATTATGTACCAACTCCTATATGTTTTGGCTTGAAGGTGCCATCCTCGGGGAGTTTAGTAAAATCAATGGATCATATGTCCAACACATGCATCAGGCACTAGTCACCATCAGTTCCATCATAAAATGAAATTTCTTAAAGTGTTAAAATTTTGAATTACGTTGTCAAGTCCTAGTAATCATTGCTGTAATAATACATTTTCAGTTGTTTACACTCTCAGGATTGTGTATACAAACGTCTATGACAATCTATCCGTCTATCATATACAAGAAGAAACAGATACCCAGTGAAGTATTATGTAAATCCCACTTAGAATGTGTCTGTCGATGGCAAGGTAGGTGGCTATATGTAGAAACATCTATTAACACAAAATTCTGTAATATGCGTTTGCAGATTTAACTTCCATGATTATAGATGTTGGGGAACTGATTTTCTCTGGTGAAACAGTTGAAGTGACAGTATGTGAAAATGCACAGTTAATTTTCCCTTTGTCTCCTTAGAAATAAAAATAGAACTTTCCATTAAGTGTGATATGTTGAAAGGACACTTAGAATAAATATGATTTCTTTTGGTACAAGGTGAAATATTCCCTGTCTTATGCAACCTGTCAGAGTTTTTGAATCCATATCACTAAAATTCATATAAACCTCATTCATAAGAACACAATCATGAGAGATGAACACATTGTAGTTTACAAAGCAATATTCAGTACCTCCCAACAAGGCTGCCAATAATGATATTATAGAAGGCTGTAGAACAATTGACTCCAGTAAGAGAAGTCATGGTGGGTGCTGTGTGGCTGTGTGCAAACAAATGAATTATATCATCTTATTGTGGGGATTTGTATGGCCCAATGAATAAAATGTTTTCTTGGGATCTTGTGCTAACTTTCATTTTTGTGGTCTCAGATTTTGAGGCTGATTTCTTATGTCTGTATTGTTGAATGTACTTCATAGCTTTAGTAGCATTAGTGTGATCATTTCTAGCATTCTGGTAATGATTGGTTATGTAAGAGAAATAAGACATATGTACTAATTTGTTGTGCCTACTTGAGAGGGTTTTGAAATGTTATTATTGTACAAAAACTGTAGAAGATATGCACTGGGTTTCTTTGGCCCCTGATAGGAAGGTGTGGAAAGCTCCTCTGATCATGGTAATGTCTCTTCATGTTGTGTAAGAGGCAGGTAAGTATGTGGCTAATGGAGCAACAGTTACTGGGAGATTTGTAAAGAAATATTTCTATGACTTTGAAAGTTGCGGCGAAGTAAATCTATAAGATGGAGTTATCATTTTGATGCTGAGTAAAATGGTTCTAATAGAGCCCTTATTCACGAAATGAGAGGGCATAGCTGTGATTAGTGTGGTGGTTTTACAGAACCACATGGATTTACTGAAAGGTGAAGTTGGTTCCTCCAACAAGACTTGTGTAACATCTACACTTGATGGTAACCCTGTGGCTGGTATAGAAGCTGAAATGGTCTCCCATGTAATAGAGGAAGAGGATCAAGAACAAACGACACATCCTTCAATAAAGACGGAACCAAATGAAAGTTGTGTGCCTATGGTGAGTGTTACACAAATTTCTTATAGGTTATATCGATAATTGCCTGCCCATATGTCATATTGTCTTGTGAAAGAAATTTTAACTCTAGAGAGTGGATTGTGAGCAGTTTTTATGAAAAGAAATCTATATTTTGTGACACACAGTATGTGAAGTACCCTGGAAATGGAATGTTTCATCCATCAATGAATCAAACATTCGTTTCATTTATATGTGTTTGAAACGTCATGTGTCACAATGAAGGAATAACATGTTTTGAAGAACTGTGTGAAAGAAGATATCTGGAGAATATCTGACATGTAGAGCGAGTTAATGACAGAAAGACACAGAAAATTATATAATGAAGTTCGTTATTGGAACAATTCATAATGATAATGTAATTGGATCAATGATGATGAAATAAATGGGCATTGTATTGTGCATGTCAGCGATTAGTAATGAATAAGAATGGATGGTTATGTATAATGGAGAGTTATGTATATAACTGTTATATTTTAGTTTAATTTGTGTGAAGTGTTAAAGTTATGTGTTCGTTAGATAGGATAGATTTTTTTAGAATTAGTATTTTTAATGGAATAGCGATTGTAACGGATTTGAATAGCAGCTAAGAGGGATAGAGAGAGTGACGGAGAGTTAGAGAGAGAGAGAAGACCAGTAAGATGTGTAGAGATTATGCTAGTTTTGATTCGGGATCTTCCTTATATAAGTTAGCCAATAGAAATGAAGTATTTTAAATTTTGACTGATGATGCAGTTAGGGAGTAGTGGAATTTAGTAATTAGCCAGTTGTGAGAGTAATAATATTTAAGGGGGGAGGGATTTGAAAATGTTCGAGTTCGAAATCTTGACGAAAGCAAGTAATCTGTCTTCTACCCAGGATGTGATAAGTGGTGTTTAAATTACACTGAAGATAATGGTGCATAGATTTTCAATGGTGCCTCCATACACACAAACATCTGTAAATTTTAATAATCCAGTGATATGATGCAAATAATATTATTTTATGGTTTACAGTTATTTATGAAAGTACTGTTTTGCTGCTTAGAGCACTTAGATTGCCTGAGATTAGGACTTGCAAAATCACTGGGTTGGGTTATATGTACATAGGTAGGAGGTAGAGGTACACTGAAGTTGTCCCAATATGTGACATGGAGGCAGACTGGTTGTGTGGAGGTATAGCTCCACTGGTACCTAAACTTGGCTGTAGATGGATGTGTGTTGTCATACTGTCTGCCCTGGCCACTTTACGGCCAAAGAAATAGCTCTGGTGATCATTGAGTTTGAGGGTGGGTGGGTGCAGGAGCTGGCCTGGATGTTTTGGAGAAAAGATCCACCCAAATTTGAACCCCATATCTTCCAGCGTATATCCTACTTATTGTACTGACCATGCTGCCCCTTACTGATATTAAGGTAATACAAAAGTCCATATTAATAAACTGAGGGGGAGGTTGGGATTGGATGCGTTTGATTCATGACAGGTATTCCTGGAAGGCTACCCTGAACATGGCAATTTCCTTGAAGTGTGTAGAAGGGAATATCTTGTAGAGAATCATGTCTAACAGCTTTTCATTATGGAAATGAAATGACTGGTTTTAAAGCTTAAGATGTCACTGATGTAGCAAAGAAACAGCTTCAAGTGGCAATGACTTATCAAGTAATGACGAATCCGAGTTAATTTTGTGTCATTTGTTGATTGTTGTTCACAATTAACAAATATTCAGAATTTATGGCTTCTCTGGTAATCAGTATTCATGAAACAGTTGGACTGTGGAGAATGGATTTTGGGCAGTTTAGAGCAATTAGTATTTTATGTCACATTGCTTGTGAAGTACCGCTGTCACTTTGTTGTTAGTCTGGTTTAAGGTATGTTACATCCTGACAAAATGTGAGAAGGACCGTGATGTTTGAAGAAAAGCAGTATAGGTGCCTGCCATACTTGCTAACTTTCAGTTCAGAATGTTGCATTTACTCATCTGTAAAACTGACATTGTTCCTGTCATTTTGTGTGGGTGTGAAATTTGGTGTCTTGAGTCAAGAGAAGAACACAGATTGAGGGTTTGTGAGAGCAGGGTGGTGAGGAGAGTATTTGATGTGAGAGGGAGGAAGGAATAGAGGGATGCAGAAGAATCTGTAGTGAGCTTCATGCTACTCTTCACCAGATATTAACATAAATGTAGCAAGGAAGATAATACATATGTAGCGTATATCATGCATGTAATAAAGAAGAGGGGAATACAAAGTGTGCTTAGAAATCCTGAACAGGAAAAAACACTTGGGAGGATAATTTAAAAGTCAATGTGTGAAAGAAATAGGTTTCGAGGATTGGATTGTTTTATTAAGGCTTATGATAAGAGCGAGTGTAGGGTTCCTCTGTACATCAGTAATCTGCAGCATACTACACAATCAGCTTTGTTGGAATATTGGTTCAGTGAATATTGTTTTCCCATTTTTATATGCATTGTTTTATAATTGCCATTGAAATGCTTATAATAAATGTGTCCTGTTTTATATAATGACAGAAGGCAAACGTGTTGTGTGGTGGTGTTACAGAACTGCGTGGGTTTTGTGGAAGGTGAAACTGCTTTGTGTAATGAGGCAGATGTCAATTGTGATCCCTTAGAGATAAAGGAAGAAGTCAGCATTAAAGTCGAAGATGCCATTGACATAAAGGATGAAATTCCAGAAATTGTAGGGTTTGCAACTGAACAAGAGGTAAGGTTTTGGGGTGTGTATGTTGTGTTGGCAGCTCATGCTTATAGGCCATTTATTGCCCCAAGATGAAATTGTGAAATTATACTTCACTATCTCCTGCTTTGTGTTGTTTTGGGTGCCATAGAGCTTTAAAATTTGGATTGCAATCCTGAATGGAAGAGACTTTTGGAAGTCATAGCCATTAATGTAAGGATAATATTGAAATGTATTTTGAAGAAGTAGTTTTGGAATATGTGGACTGCATTTCTTTGGCTCTGAATGGGGACAAGTGATGGACTGTTCTAAAGACAGTGACTAAGCATTGCATTTTTCATAAGTCTGGGTAACTTCCAGCTTTCTGTAAGTTTCATATAGGAAAGTCATGATGAAGCATAATTTCATTGGAATTTTTGCCCATGTTTACAAGATGTCAGCAACACTGCTTTGCTGATCAAGGCTTTGTTAGTGTCTGTAATCTGTTCTTAGAAAACTAAAGAATAGAATGGAATGCAATACACGAAGATTGGGCACGGTGGTGACCAATTTCAACATAATTTTTTTTTAACTCTAATGTTCCTGCATTTAGCATCCTGCACTTTGAAAAAAGTTCATTGTCCCTGAAGAATCTGTGAGACCGTATTTGGGAATTTTCCATTCATGTGGTTAGCATACCCCAGTGTATAACAGTGATGCCCGTTGAGTCCCGCTGTGATTTCATCTTCAACCAGGCTTTACAACTATGGGGTAAAGTGCCCCTCTGTGGTCAGCACTTGTCTACAGATCCCTCCAGTGTGTCTCCTGTGAGTGTCACTGTAATTTTTCTGCCATCCAGCATGAAGCCAATCCATCGCTACAGTGTGTCTCCAAGCCCATGCCATTTTGCGACATGTGTTAAATCACGTGAAGTGCTATTTGAAACTTCCTCAATATTTAGGAAAGCTCAAGTGTAACTTCTTGTTTTCCACTGCTTCCTGTATATGTGTAAACACCTGGCGCTTTGCGGTTTATGTGGACTTCCCTGGTTTGTAGGCAGATTGTTATAGATGTAGGGGACATTCCCCAATATTTCAACTCTGATGTTCCAGGTCTCGAATTTTTCATCATTTTCTGCATGAAGGCCAGTAGACTAATGGTACAGTATCCCTTTGCCTGAATATAGTCGACTTCCAGTTGCAGGTATAAACATATTCTTGACTTTCCTCCAAGCTCTGGGTGTATATTTCCTGTTAATAGGCAGGCTTTAATATGCACATACTTTTGATATCATGCAACAGATTTTGACACAATTAGAATGTCATGTTTAATTTTTTTGCATAATAACAGTTTAGGATTTCAGTATGTACAGCCTCCAAAACACATGTGGACTCTGCATTTCAAGTGTCTGCAGTGATGAAAGTCACTTGCAGCTGTGAGTGAAGTTACAGACATACAGACGGTATTTTCAAATCATGAGTGCTACAACACCCAGTCAGTGCCTAAATTTCAAGTTATGTACTTACTTTATATAACTCTTCTAGCACCTGGGTTTTTGAAATGGCCTGAAGGATTAAATTGTTAAATGAATTTTCAAGAATGCGTTTCATATAGCACTTTACAGTAAGTGTGACATAAATGTAAAAGCTGGTGTTTTGTTTTTAAAGCAGAGGTCATACAAAAAATTGTCTTCTAATACATTGTTGTACATAACATTTCTTCAAATACAATTGATTTTTTATTTAAAGTATACATTGCTATAAAATTAGTTGTTCTTCCTGTCAGAATATATCCTAACGTTCAAACTTTTTTTTTTACCAGGGCACTCTGAATGAACAAGTCAACGTACGCAAAGGTGAATGCAGCTATTCGTATGATATACGTAGGGGTGAGCATACATATTCATGTGAATTGTGTAATAAGGCGTTCAGTCTAAAGAGCAGTCTAGCAAAACATCGTCGTATACATACTGGTGAGCGCCCTTATACGTGTGATGTGTGTAATAAGGCATTCACTACTAAGAGCACTCTCATAACACATCAGCGCATACATACTGGTGAGCATCCTTATACGTGTGATGTGTGTAATAAAGCATTTATTCGTAAGAGCCATCTGGTAACACATCAACGCATACATACTGGTGAACGCCCTTATTCGTGTGGTGTGTGTGATAAGGCATTCAGTCATAAGGACCGTCTGGTAACACATCAACGCATACATACTGGTGAGCGCCCTTATACGTGTGATTTTTGTAATAAGGCATTCAGTGATGGGAGCAGTCTCAAAAAACATCTTCGCATACATACTGGTGAGCGCCCTTATACGTGTAATGTGTGTAATAAGGCATTCACTCATAAGAGCCGCCTGGTAACACATCAACGCACACATACTGGTGAGCGCCCTTATACGTGTGATTTTTGTAATAAGGCATTCAGTGATAAGAGCAATCTCATAAAACATCAAGGCATACATACTGGTGAGCGCCCTTATATGTGTGATTTGTAATAAGGCATTTAGTAAAAAGAGCAGTCTGACAAAGCATAAACTCAAACATATTGGTGAGCCCTCTTATAAAGTGTGATGTGTGTAATAAGACATTCCGTCAACAGGGAAATCTGAAAACACATCAAAACATACATCCTGGTGAGCCAAAACATGCAAGAAACAAAAAACTGATATAAGTATTTTTGTGACTGATCATCATATATCTCAATGGAATGTCATTCCTAAAGATACTGTGCCTGTTGTATATCGGTGGGAAACATGGCTGATCATATTTAGGGAAGAACATATGGTGAGGATGATGGAGAATAGGGTGTTGTGGATGATATCTGGGAAAAGAGGAAGTTTTGGGGAACTGAAGGGAAATGCATATTGAGTAGCTTCCTCACACAATATTACTGGGGTGATCAAATGAAGATGAGGTGGTTGGGGCACGTGAAATATTTGACAGGAAAACACATTACTTGTAGGATTCAGCAACTTTAGTGGACAGGTTTTGTTATTTTATATGCAGATACTAACGACAGATCACTTAAAAAAAGAAGAAAACCAGCACTTGTTCTACACTTTTCATTACTTATGAATGACCACATAAGAGATACCTGTGACATGTAATAACTAATGTTGGTGAGTTCAGTGTTGTCACTGTCACAATGTAGTGGTTCTTTTACTGTTTTTGTTCTGGTATTTGTCATGTTTTTATATTGTATTATATATTGTCATGTGTTTGGAGTGGTTATGTCTTTAGTTCATCCATTAACGTTGTGTATTAGGATATTGAAATTATTTGGCTGTGGCAGGCTGAAGTTCGCAGAGATTATGATGCTGGTGATATTCCGTTGCAAGACTTTTTCATTGACTGTGGGAACTGCAACATGTATTCTGATGTAGAAAACTGTTAGAACTTGTAAATACAATTGCTTGTGTCATGAGGTTATAATTATTTACATTAGTTTATGATTAAACGGAATAGGAATAGAATAAGTTAAAATAACAAACTTCTTAAGTGCTTCTTGAGAAGGAAATGTTGTAGTTCGTAAGGTAGTCAAGAATTTCACTTGCATTGTATTGACCAGTCAGGTTTATTACCGAGTTCATAAGAACTAATCACTTTTCTGTGTCCTCAGCCAGATGAATCCAGTCCTCACCCTCCCATAATATGTATTTATTGGCAATTTTAATATTATACTACCATCTACAACTAGGTCTTGCAAATTTTCTCTTTTCTTCAGGTTTACCCATCAAAACCCTGTATGCATTTTGTTTTTCCCCCATATGCCACATGCCCCACCCATCCTGTCCTTGACCTGAACACGTAGAAATATTTGGTGTGGGATACATGTCATGAAGCTTCTAATTATATAGTGTTCTCCAGCCTCATTATATCCCCCTCTTTGGTTGAATTATCTTCTATAGCCATCCATTGTAGTCACTTTCCTACTGTAGGAATTTAAACAGTAACAATAAAACCACTTGTATGTCGGTCTTCACCTCTACTGCAGTTCACTGCGCACAGTATTTGTATAGTTCCTTGAAGGTTTCAAATGGTATCATGTCACATCGACCTTCAGGATCCTCAGCAGCAGCTCACAGTTCAGACACAGGGTCTGAGTCACTGTGGAGTGAAACATGTATGATAAGCTAATGTTATTGACAGATTGCTGTATGTACAATCAGTGCAGTAATGCTTGAGAGGTAACAAATGAAACTACTGCTATCAGTGCAGTAGTGAGGATACTTGTGATGAAGTGGAACTGACAAAACCGTCATGAATGTCAGAAACGCACACACTGAATTAATTAATATAAAATGTAAAATGTAGTTTGGTTCCAAGAACATTGGCTAGAGACTGGAAGGAATGGAAGAGGGCTGTATTGGAAGGCAAAGTGCACAAAGAACTGGGGTCCTGGGGGTGGAGGAGGAGGAGAAATATTAAACATATACAGTAACCGCAAAAAGCTTGAAAAGACATTTCATTTTTGATAATATAAGAGATTTTATTTTCAATAGTATACAAGAATTTCTTGAAGCATAAAGTATATCAAGTAACTGAAGCAGTGTCTCAGTGCATAATGCACAAAAGCAATTGAACTTATCCAATGAAAGATAGAGCCTGACAGCCCTGCGTTGTCTGTGTAATAGCTGGAGAGGAGTGTAAATTTACTGCCAGCCATGTGGTCTCACCGTGTTTTGTCAGACCCAATCAAGAAAGGTAAAAATTTGGTATTAAAATGGGTGATCAGAAGAGGTCAATATCTTGGAACATTGAGGTTCACAATGTTTCAGACTGCTGAACTTTCCAACTAACCTAACCTGCTTGTACCGACATTACTTGCAAACCAAGGCCTATTGTCATCGACAATTTGTGCACAGCTTACAGAATGATTATCCTGCGATGACAGTCATTATGTAACCATCAGTAGGTCATTATGCTGCTATGACATGGTCATTAAAGATTTATTTATGAAAGTATATAGGAAAGTTTAAATAAGAATTAGTCAAAGGAGTTTCCAAAATATAGGAAAACTTTTACATGCCTTATATTAATTATCATTTTCTATGCAATTAAGTTTCAGACTGATTACCAGACGGTTTTCGTTATTAGTTACTGTAAGGAGTTCTTTGGAATTTATGTTTCTTGCACATTAGTAGCTGTGCTGTTGCTCACAGATGGCAGCACCTACTGGCTCTTCAAAATCAATGGAGATGTTTTTAACTGTAATGAAAAGGAGTAAGTTTTTCTGAAATTGTTGTGTAAATCCACTTCTCACTTATAACGGCAACAGAATGCAGGGCAAATATACCTGCTGACCGTATAAATTTCGACAGTTAACAAACTACTGCTATATATTTTCTTATGAGAAATTGTCAAACTTTACATTCTCTCAACTGTCCATCATGTGATAAAGACCAACAAGATGTACACTTTTTCTTAATTATTTATTTCCATTATATTAACCTCAACAT
>Ga0123354_10011838_pt1 | contig 13505 bp, 12 predicted proteins | sample TergutLab28metaG_2_FD_97872 | JGI IMG/M metagenome (GOLD analysis project Ga0123354, IMG submission 97872) | Labiotermes labralis P4 segment gut microbial communities from Petit-Saut dam, French Guiana - Lab288 P4 | ecosystem: Host-associated > Arthropoda: Insects > Digestive system > Gut ... | reverse complement strand
TTTTTATGGAGTGGCTCGCAAAAAGTACCCCAGCAACCCGCCGGAAATAAAAACAAAAAGACAGAAGAACAGTTTTACGTTGACATGGGGCCACATAAGAAACCCATCCTCGCCAAGGTTCGGGGACTCCAGACAGTCGGAGCGTAGAAATGGAAGCGGGATGTTCAACAAGCGTTCAATAAGACTCCACGCTATTGAACAAAACTCGCCTTTTGTTCAATAAGCCCTCCCGGCTCTTCTTCCCCGATGATCTTCAGAATGTCCGCCGCTACAAATATTTTGCCACGCGCTTTTGGCTCGGTCAAAGAAAGGATGCCAACCTTTTCCAGTTTTGTGATCAGCCTTGCCGCCCCCTGGTAGCTCACGCCAAGGATTTCTCCCGCTTTCGGTATGGTCAGCATTGGCGACTCAAAAAGCGCATCGGCCAACCGAATCGCAAGAGCAGATGCGCGTGTCCGGTGTAGCGCTTCCCGCCACGTGGCTTGCAGATCTTGAAGGCGTTTTGCCCGCGTCACGGCGTCTCTGGCCTGGACCTCCACCCCACGAAGAAAGAACCCCGTCCATTCCCCCCAAGCGCCTGTCGTGCTCACCTTCAGAAGCAAGCGGTAATAATCCTCGCGTCGCCTCTCAAAAAATACGCTCAAGTAGAGCAACGGATGTGGGAGCAGTCCCCAGGACACCATAAGCAATGGGATAAGGAGCCGACCGATCCGCCCGTTGCCGTCAAGAAACGGATGGATGGCCTCAAACTGGTAATGGATGCAGGCCAGACGCAAAAGGGGAGGCAATCCGTTTTCCACGTGCAGGTAGCGTTCAAGGGCGTTCAGAGCATCCTGCATTTCCGGCACGGGAGGCGGAACATAGCTCGCGTCCTTGAGTTGACACCCTGGCGGGCCGATCCAGTTTTGCGAACGCCTGAATTCCCCTGGCGTTGCATGTCCGCCGCGCACTCCTTCCATGAGCTTTGAATGTGTCTCCCGGATCAGGCGCAGGCTCACAGGCAATTTTTCCAAACAGGCCAACCCGTGTTGAAGGGCGCGAACATAATTGAGTACCTCTTGCGCATCGGCAGCCGCTTTAGGCCCTCCCACGCCTGGAACGACGAGTTGCCCCGCCTCGTACTCGTAGAGATCGGTGAGGCCGGTTTCGGTCCCCTCAATACGCGAGGACAGCACGGCTTCCTGGCGCATGAAAGGGCTGATAAGTAGGCGAGGATTGGCAATTGTTCTCCCTAGCCCTGCCAGCTCGCCGAGAGCGCGGTCGGCATTGGAGAGTGCCGAGACCGTCTGCGCGTCGAAAGGCAACTCCGGCGGTAGCGGTGCCGGTATAAAGGCGTGATAGGCCGTTTCCCCGTGGCCGATGTGAAGAACTTTGCCGGGCGCGGATGACGTAAAAAGGTCGGGTCTCATGCGTCTCTCGTATTTTTTTGATCCCGCGAGGATACTGCTTTCGCGGCCTCTATTTCTGGCAGCAAATCCTTTTCAGGGTTTCTGGCTGCCCAGCATAACGTATCAGGTACGAGAGGGGAATACCTCGGGAAAGCAGAGCAGTTGACAACCTAGAGCCTCCGACCTATCCGATAAATCCCAATAAATTGACATAGAAAAGAGATATTCATGCCAGCTAGTGCTCATCTTATCCCAAGAAGTCGCCTTAAATGGATTCCAAATCACTTGCGCCTAGCGCATGAGTATTGCTTTTTTCTTCATGATGAAGGAGTACGGCTATTGGCAGAGTATGAAAAAGAACGAGCACATATCGTGTCATTCAAGTTTAAAAATAAAGTAGAAGCACGAACATTTCGTAAAATTTCAAAAAAAGAAGATACTATCGCTGCAATGCGCTCATTAGGCTATGAAGTTGAGGTACGACGAGTCATTTTAAATACAATAACCTTGGCGATGGTGTCAGATTGTTTGCACCACACTTATGAAGCGCTTCGCTGCCTTGAAAAGCGGAAAGTTGTTGTAGCTCTCAACCTTTTCCGTAAACCCCTTACAGACAACCTTTTATATTTGTCTTGGATGTTAGGAGATGAAGATAATTTTTATTCTGCGTTTACCATGAATAGCCCGAGCGGGATTACGCCAAGTATCCTAAAAAAGAGGAGGAGTGAAATATTAGCATCAGCTCTTCAACATACTGCGCTTACAAGCATTATGGATGCTGATTTTATTAATGAAACCCTTTTCGATCAAACAGATTCATCTGGCTTTCAACTGCTCTTCCAACATGCAGTTCATCTTGTAACTGTTCAAAAAGTTGCACTTAGAACTACATCGGAAAATTTTAACTTTATATTTAAAAACCATACCGATGACGACCTTTATGAGCTTGTCTATTACTCTCTACCACGCATTTTTCTCTACCTACTCCATGTGATATTTGGATTATTTAAACGCATTGCCGTGCCAGATACTGGAAGCGAAGATGCCTTCCGTGTACGTTCAGTCTTGGGGCTACGCTTGGTTGAATCCGAAAAGTATGAAGTAGTTATTGGAAAAATATTGACGCAGTTACCGCTGAAATGCCCTAATTGTTCTTCACCTTTGAAAATAACTGCACACAATGCAGCACGACTTGTGCTCTCCGAGTCATTTCGCTGTACAAAATGCCGTCATGTACAACCATTTCCGTTTTCATGGATATTTTAGCTTAGATGCGCAACTATATGGAGTTTTATTCTTCAGATATTTCTCCCCATACTATTGGAATGTCAAATTTTATGCGTGATATTGTGGAATTTTGGTGTGCATTGTCCGATGAGCCGCCAATAGAGATACCAAGCACGCGCATTTCTCCTCCAAATTTCCCCCTATCAGACTCCATAACTGTAACTGCTACATCGAAAGACAGTAATTGCGGAGCCTCTTTCCATTTTGTGGGTTCCTTATCCACTATTAAGCCCTCTGGGGTGGTGATGACTCTTGGACATATTAATGCCCCGGTATTGGCTTCCTGCGCCGCTCGAATCCCTTGAGCTATTTGCGTAATAGATTCACACACAAACGTTTTTAAATCCATAAAGCTCTCCTGCTATTAACGGTACCCGTTTCTAGCATGGTACCTTAACAGTGGATAGTCAAAAATTACGCCGCTTCATGCGCCAAGCAGGTGCGAACAGGGGACGTTTTCAGCTTATGTCGCCTGATCTTCAATGGCGGCATTCAAAAAATTTCCCACCGCATCCGCCGCGTTTTTCAACGCCTTATCCTCCAGGTGGGCGTAGCGTTGCGTGAGGGACGGGTCTTTGTGGGTCAGCAGCTTTTGTACGTGGGAGAGCGGCACGCCATTGGACACGGCCACGCTGGCGAACGTGTGCCGCAAGCCGTGTAACGGGCGGAAGTCTTTGGGAAGTTTGGCCGCTTCCTTGATGCCGTTGGCGAACTTGTTGATGCTAGTGAGGCGGCTGACGCCATCTTTTCCTGGAAAAACGTATACGCCTTCGCTCATCTCGACTTCTTTGAGCAGATCGCGAACCGGCTGGCTCAAGGGGATTCGTTCATCCCGGTTGCTCTTGGCTCCTTCCTGCTTTTCGCCCACGATGTTGATGAAGCCGCGCTCAAAGTCGATGTGCTCCCATTTCAGGCCAAACAATTCGTTCCGGCGCATCCCTGTATAATAAGCCATGAGCATGAGTTGTGCAGGTTTGCGGTTGGGGGACGCTTGAACAGCCTCCAGAAAGCGTTTGCGCTCTTCCATGGTGAGCATCTCGGTTTTGATGTTGTTCAATTTGGGCATCTCAAAATGCAGACGGGCCGGGCTTTGCCAGGGGCAGAGGCCTTTTTTGACGCTGAAGTTGACGATGCGCCGGAGAAGCTCCAGCACATTCTTGGTGGTCCCGGCCTTTTTTCCGGATTTGAGGAGCTTCAGTCGCAGGGAGTCCACCATCTGCGTGGTCAGTTCTTCCGGGGTGAGAGCGGCAAAGGGCTCAAGAAGGTAGTTTTTGAAACGGTTTTCCTCGGTCACAAGGCCTTTGAGACCAGGGTTATTGGCTTTATAGGCATCCCAGAGTTTGGCGATGGTCCAGCGCCCGGCTTCGGCCCTGGCTTTTTCCATGCGGATGCGGCGGCGTTCGGTATTGGGCAGGGTAATGCCATTGATGCGCTGCTCGCGGATTTTGGAGGCCTTGGCGGCGGTCATGTGCTGGGATTCGCGCCCGACCTTTTCTTCGATCTTTTTTCCATCCAGCCGGTACATGATGTAGAAAATTTTTTCCGGCTTGGCGGGGGAGGGCGCTTCACCCTCAATCGGTCTGGTTTTGACACGAGGAGTCCCCAGAATATAGAATACTCCCACCTTTTCTGTTTGGACTCTGGTGCGTGTTGCCAAGTAGCTACGCTCCTTTCCGGGATTTTACGGCCTCTCTATTCCCACCATATTCCCACCAAGTCAAACCGAAAAAGGCCGTTTTTGACCGTATTCAATAGGAGTCGTAATTTCAAAAATACTTAATAATTACGTAGTGTTTAGTATAAAATGGGAGAGGATCGAAAATGGCCGGTTCACTGCTCATAACCCGAAGATCGTGGGTTCAAATCCCACCCCCGCAACCAGAAATATCAGGCACTTGTGGAATCCTAACCATGAGTGCCTTTTTCATTTCCTTGTCAGAATTTGAAAATTCATGTCTGTTCGCCCAAGATGTCCATATACCGAGTGTAAGCAAAGAGTCTGTTGCGTTGTTCCGTTCCCAATTGTTTGACGATACCCAAGTGCTCCAGGCGAACTAATGACTTGTTGACCGTTGCGTGCGTCAAGCCTGTTTTGTCCGCCAGCCACCCGGCGCTGACGATAGGTCGCTCCAGCATGGCTGTGTGAACGGTCTGCACAGAAGGAGCGGCTCTTCCCAGGGTGGCTATCTCGGTTTTATCGGTATCGGCCATCGCGGCCAATCTGCGAATGGAAGACACCGCCTGTTCAGCCGTTGCCGTGACCGCCTCGGCAAAAAACATGAGCCAAGCCTCCCAGTCGCCGGTATCTCGAATATTGTTCAGCAAGTCATAATAATATTCTCGATGTTCTTTGAAATAGAGGCTCAAATAGAGCAGCGGTTCCTTGAGTACCTTCTGTTCGCACAGAATCAGCGTGATAAGCAGGCGGCCCAAACGCCCGTTGCCGTCAAGAAAGGGGTGAATGATCTCAAACTGAACATGCGCCAAGGCGGCTTTTAAAAGCGGCGGCGTGGTTTGCGGCATGTCATGCAGGAATTTTTCCAGGTCGCCAAGGCACGTGAGCACGTTTTCAGCGGGCGGCGGCACAAAGTAAGCGTTGCCGGGGCGGGTGCCGCCTATCCAGTTCTGGCTGCGCCGAAACTCTCCAGGGGAGGCATGTTGTCCCCGGCCCTCGGCCAACAAAATACCGTGCATTTCTCGAAGAAGCCGTAGGGAAAGCGGAAAGCCTTTGGCAAGGCGCTTCAAGCCGTGGTCCAGCGCCGCGACATAATTGCTTACTTCCCGCACGTCAGCCAGCGGCACGCCTGGTTTCGGGTTGATTTCGTACAACAAGAGGTCGGAAAGTGAGGATTGTGTGCCCTCGATCATCGAAGAAAGCACGGCTTCCTTCCGAACATACATATATAAAAAGAGGGAGGTGCTCGGCAGCATGACAGACGCGCTATCCAGGCGGCCAAGAGCGACCAGGGCGGCATCAAAGGCGCTGAGCAGTTCCGGCGTCCATTCAATGGGAGGATTCGGCGGCAACGGCGTGGGAACAAACGCCTTGGCCTTTTCGCCTACGGTGCTGATGGGCAGGAAGTGGCCTTGGAGCGGGCGTTTCATGGGCATCCTAAAACAAGCGCGAGTGTTAATTTACTTTTAAAGGTTATCATAAAATAATCGATGCCGCAAGCAAGGCTCCGCAGCCTATGTCGCCTGATCGTCAATGGCGGCATTCAAAAAGTTCCCCATCGTATTCGCCGCGCTTTCCCAGGTATTCCGGGGCAATTCCGGGACAACGTTTTCCTGGATCTTCCTCGTCAGAGAGGGCCTTGAGCCGCGGTTGCCCGCCTACCAGCCCCTCCGGCATTGCCGCAAAAGGTTGTTGCAATGGAGCGTGCAGGCCGCCCGCTGGTGCTGATGCAGGGTGTTGCACCTGGCCGCGCAGACATTCCAGCGGTTGTTGCACTGGCGCAGCATGCGGTTGCGAAACGCCTGCTGCGATTCGCCGCGGTGCGGCACGAAATGTCTGCCGCCCATGTTTTGGCGCTCCCACTGCCGCCACGCCTGTTGCTGCTGCCAGCTCATGCCGGGAAGCATCTGGGCCTGGGCGGTCACGCCCGTAAACGTCAAACACACCGCCGCCACAACGCCAAGGGTGAATTGTTTGCAACCGATCATATTTTCTCCTTTTCCTTTGTCGTGGGACTCGCTACAGGGATCACTCCTGGGTTGTTTATATGCCGAAAAGAAAATTTGCGCCATGTTTTGAATGGGCCGAACGCGTTTGCCGGTTAGCCTCCGGGCCGGGCTGGGTCACGACCGCGCTGACGAAACGGATGGATGGGGTTGTGGCCTCGGCCGGGACCTTATTGAAACCAAACCCGGTGCCGGGACGACTTACTATCGGGAGATCACGCTTATGAAAAAAATGTTCCTTGCCATCATGGCCCTAATCCTTCTTGGCGCATGCGCGTATCAGCGCATGCCCGACGGCTCTTACGCCCTTCAATCCATCCCCTTCTCGACCGCCTACAACGCCCAAACCGGGCAGCAGAGCGTCGGCGTCTTTGACCCCTACGCCGGAGCCGCCGTCCTGCCGTACCCTGACCAGGCCGTCATGATGGTCACGCCGACGCCCGTCTGGGCCGCCGCGCCCTGGTATGCGGTGCCCGTTTGGAACGCGGGCTGGAACGGCTGGGGCTGGTATGACACCCGAGGCTGGTCCAGTGCCGACATCCACCGCATCCAGAACGCCCAGGCGGTCATGATGGCCAACCAGAACATCGCCAACGCCCAGCGCCGCCAAGCTATGCAGAACAGGTCCGCCTATCCGGCCGGAGGAGACGGTGGTAGTGGGCGCGGTGGTGGCGGTAGCGGCAGCGGTAGTGGCTGGAGTGGCAATAGTGGTGGCGGCAGCGGTGGCGGCTGGAGTAGCCGAGGTGGCGGCGGCAGCAGCGGCGGCAGCGGCGGCGGTTGGGGCGGAGGTGGAGGAGGCGGGCGTCACCGCTAGATTTTTTCCCACCCTTGAAACGACCACCAGCTTCGACTGGTGGTCGTTTTGTTTTTTGTGGTCGTTTGACCATTTGCCGTGGGCCTGGGGCAAATCCCGCCATGGAGCGCCTGTTTTTGCTATCCACAAATAAATATGTGTTTATAAATCAATACCCTCTGCAAAAATTTGCCTTGACATCGCCAAAAACCGGGCAGACAGTCTCGCTCCATACGAAATTCAATCAGGGGCGTCGCCTATGCTGAAACTTGATTTTCACCCCGCCGGCCGCCACTTCCTGCAGATTCCCGGACCCACCCCGGTACCCGACCGCATCCTGCGGGCCATGAGTTATCCGACCATCGACCATCGCGGTCCGGAATTTAGCGCGCTGGGGCTTACGGTTCTGGACGGCATCAAAAAGATCTTCAAGACCCGCCAGCCAGTGGTGATCTATCCGGCTTCGGGCACAGGAGCATGGGAAGCGGCGCTGTCGAACACGTTAAGCCCAGGCGACACGGTGCTGATGTACGAAACCGGCCATTTCGCGACGTTGTGGAAAAAGATGGCCGTCAACTTGGGGCTCAAGCCCGAGTTCCTCGGCTTGCCCGGCATTGAGGGCTGGCGGCGCGGCGTGCAGCCGGACATGATTGAAAAACGCCTGCGCGAAGACACGCACCACGCGATCAAGGCGGTGTGCGTGGTGCACAACGAAACTTCGACGGGCGTTACTTCGGATATCCCTGCGGTGCGCCGTGCGATTGATGCGGCGGGCCATCCCGCGCTGCTCATGGTCGATACGATCTCGAGTCTCGCGTGCGTGGACTATCGGCATGACGAGTGGGGCGTGGACGTGACCGTGTCGGGTTCGCAAAAGGGCCTGATGCTGCCGCCAGGAATCAGCTTCAATGCGGTATCGCAGAAGGCGTTCGCGGCCGGCGCGGATGCGAAATTGCCGCGCAGCTACTGGGGCTGGACGGAAATCATCGAGATGAATAAAAGCGGTTACTGGCCGTATACCCCGAATACCAACCTGCTCTACGGCCTGTCCGAAGCGCTCGAGATGCTGCTTGACGAAGGGCTGGGTAACGTGTTCGCCCGCCATCAGCGGCTCGCCGAAGCATGTCGGCGCGCGGTGCGCGCGTGGGGCCTGGATATTCAATGTGCCGACCCGGCCGTCTACAGCCCCTCGTTGACCGGCGTGATGATGCCCGAAGGCATTGATGCGGACGCGGTGCGCAAGCTCATTTACGAATGCTTCGACCTGTCGCTCGGCACCGGGCTGGGCAAGGTGAAAGGCCGCATGTTCCGCATCGGCCATCTCGGCGATTGCAACGATCTCACGCTGATGGCGACGCTCGCCGGCTGCGAGATGGGCCTCAAGCTGGCAAACGTGCCGCTTGCGGGCAGCGGTATGGCGCCCGCGATGGACTACCTCGCATCGCAGGCGAAGGCGGCCCAGCCGAAGGCGGCGGCCTGAAGTTGTACACGTAAGGGGAAACGGCATACACGGAACGGGAGGTATCCAATGGAGACTAGCGGTGTAAAACGGTTTCGACTGACGAGCGCGACCAGCGTCGTGCTGATCATGCTGTGCGTCATGTACTTCCTCACCTATCTTGACCGTGTGAACGTCAGTACGGCCGCGGTGGGTTTCGCCAAGGACTTCAATCTTTCGCATACGCAGGTGGGCTTCGTCTTCTCGGCATTCGGGTATCCCTACCTGCTTTTCCAGTTCATCGGCGGCTGGGTCAGCGATCGTTTCGGCGCGCGCCATACGCTGATTTTCTGCGGTCTGCTGTGGGGCATCGCAACCCTTTTGGTGGGCATGTCCACCAACCTTACGTGGATGCTCTCCGCGCGGGTGCTGCTCGGCATCGGCGAGGGTGGAGCCTTCCTGGCGGCAACGGTGGCGATGTCGCGCTGGGTGGCGAAGGAGCGGCGCGGTTTCGCGCAGGGCATCACGCACTCCGCGTCGCGCATCGGCAACGCGGCGGCGCCTCTGTTCGTCGCGGCCCTGATGGCGATGCACAGCTGGCGCGCGCCATTCTTTGTGACCGGCGTCGTCGACCTCCTGTGGGTCGTTGGCTGGATACTCATCTTCACCGAGTATCCGAAAGACCACCCGCGCATCACCGCGGAAGAACTGGCACACCTGCCGCCGCCTAAGGCCCGTCCCAAAAACGTGCCCTATCTTGCGCTCCTGCGCCGCATGCTGCCGGTCACTATCGTCTACTTCTGCTACGGCTGGACATTGTGGTTATTCCTGAGCTGGATCCCGCAATACTTCCTGCATAACTACAATCTGCGGCTGGGGACGTCAGCGCTGTTTACGTTTTTGGTGTTTTCCGCGGGCGTGGTCGGCGATACGCTCGGCGGCCTTGTTACCGACCGGATCTATAAGCGCACGGGGGGCAACGTCAGGCGCGCGCGCAGCGGGATGGTGGCGGTCTGCATGTTGCTTGCGATGGCCGCGATGCTGCCGATGATGTTCATGGACAACCTCTACGGCACGATAGCGTGTCTCGCGGGCGGCTTCTTCTTCGCTGAAATGACGATTGGGCCGATGTGGGCGATTCCCATGGATATCGCGCACCGATATTCCGGCACCGCGTGCGGCTTCATGAACATCGGTTCCGCGTCCGCCGTGATTGTCTCGCCGGTGGTCGGCGGGTTTTTGATCGACCGTTTCCACAACTGGGATCTCCCTTTCTTTGTCAGCATGGGGCTTCTGCTCCTTGGCGTTTTGCTCACGTTCGGGATGCGGCCCGACAAGCCGTTCAGGCCGGAGGCCGACGATGGCCTGGTCCCGTTGCAGCCGGAGCCGGAGAAGGTCAAATGCGAATGACCATGGCAACCCGGATGACGCCCTCACAGGCGGATGAGATAAGGAGGTAGTGGGTCAGTTTGCCGTGATACTGCGTCAGGCGGCATTTTTTGCGCCAGTCATGGACCGTATAAGTCCACTCCTGGCGCGAAAAAATTGCCTTCCTTGTCTCACGACAAACTGCTCCCACTACCGAAATCATTCAAACTGACCCACTACACGAAAGGAGAGCGCGTTGAATAATCAGGGCGACGACACGCTTGCCGCTCGGCTCGCGCGCGCCTGGCAAGACGGCACGCAAATTGACGCGCCGACGCCGGAATGCGCGCCGGCCGATGCCAAGGCCGCCTTTGCGGTCCAGCATGAACTGCTTGCAAAGCTCGGCGCGGGCATCGGCGGCTGGAAGGTCGGCGCGAAGTCGGCCGATGGCCCTATTCAGGGCGCGCCGCTGCCGATTGGCCTGCCCATCGGCGGATGCCTCCCGGGCGGCGTGCGTCTGGCGCGCCGGACGTATGCGCCGCTCGGGCTTGAACTCGAAATCGCGTTCCGCTTCGGCCGCGTGTTCGAGCCGCGTGACGCCGCTTATCCGGCGGATGAGGTGCAAGCCGCGATAGGCATGATGGCCGCGACAATCGAGATCGTCGCCAGCCGCTATCTGGGCTGGCCAAAGGTGGACAAACTCGCGCAGCTCGCCGACCTGCAAAACCACGGCGCGCTCGTGATCGGCGAGGCCGTGCCGTACCGTGGCGATTTTGCGTTTGGTTCGCCGTCGCTGCGGTTTCGTTTCGATGACGATTCCATTGCGGGCGACGCCCGTCCGGTGAATCCGGCGGGCGACCCGCGCCGGCTGCTGCCGTGGCTTGTGAATCACAGCACACAAACGCGCCGTATCGCGGTCACGCCGGACATGACTGTGACGACCGGTTCGTACTCCGGCATGTTCTTTCCTGATCGCGCTGGCGTCGTGCGCGGCACGATCGACGGACTGCCTCCTGTCAGTCTTGAGCTTTTCTGAAAAATTTTATTCCCACAACTAACTTAAAACGATTGACTGTCACAATCTCAAGGTGCAAAGATATAGAAAGGACAAGGCGTTAATAAGTGCCCGAACCGCGAGACCGGCGGGATACCCAAAAATTTTTCGGAGGTACTGTGATGAAGAAGTATGCGTTGCTGTTACTGGCTGTGCTCTTTGTTTTCCCCAGTCTGGCCCTGGCCAGCGCCGGGGGGCTGGATGCCTACGGCGGACACTACGACAACAAGGCCGGCGGCTATAATGTGGAGAAAGGGCCTCTGGCCGGCAAGCATTACACCGATCAGGTCGAGATGCTGAAGGAGCTTCAGAAGGTGCAGCCAAGCGCCGTGCCCGCCGATGCGATGGCCAAGGCGGAGAAGAAGCTTGCGAAACGGACCGCGAAGGCTGAAAAAGCCGCGGCTGGCGTGCCCGCCGCGAAAGTAGAGAAGAAGGTTGAAAAGGCGGCGGAGAAGGCCGCTCCGGTGGCTACGCCTGCCGCTGCTCCTGCCAAGGTGGAGAAGCCGGCGCCCGCTCCTGCTGCCGCCGCTCCGGCGGACAAGGCTGCGGAGAAGGCCGCGAAGAAGGCGGAGAGGGCGGAGAAAAGAGCCGAGAAGAAAGCGGAAAAGGCGGCTGAGAAGGCGGCGCCCGCTGCGGCAACGCCCGCGCCCGCGCCTGCTAAAAAGCCCTAGTCGCCCTAGACTGTTGAAGTTTCGCCGGTTTTGACCGGCACATGCAAGACAGCCGGGAATGCGGACGTGAGAGCGTCAATACACTCTGCAAAAAAACCGTCCAGCGCCCGGCTGTCCTCTTTTTTGAGGCCGAGAACGGAAGCCGTGCGCAGTTGACGCTCCTCGAGCGAATGAAGCGCCGGTATGACCATGCGCCGGGAGGGCAGACCGTCGATGTCCGGCAATCTGTCCGCGTCTTCCGGCGTCGCCTGGTTCAGAATGAGCACCTGACGGGAGAGACCCAGGTCTCTGGCCATGCGGCCGACCTGGGCCGCTGTTTCCAGGGAGCGCATGCTTGGTTCGGAGATCACCAACAGGCGATCCACGTGCGCCACGGTGCCCCGGCCCAGGTGTTCGACGCCGGCCTCCATGTCCACAAGGACCCACTCCTCGCGTTCAAGCACCAGATGGGCCAGAAGGGCCTTGAGAAGCGCATTGCTGTCGCAGGCGCATCCGCCCCCGGCATTGGAAAGAGCCCCCATGACCAGCAGGCGCTTTTCACCGGGGGTTACGCCGGGAAAGGCGGGCTCGCCCAGCGGAAGCGGGACAAAGAGCGATTCCGGGAGGTCGCTGACATGTGGATTCAGGTCCATCATGGCGCCCCCGGCCGGGCGGATGCGTTCCTCCAGAAGTTCTTTGCGCGCAAAGAGCGCTTCGGGCATCCGGGAACGTTCAAGCCCCGAGGCCTGCCCGAGAGAAAGCGCCGTGTCAGCGTCAACCATCCACACCGTCTTTCCCGAACGCGCCAGGTAGTCGCCAAGCCAAGCCACGATTGTGGTCTTGCCCACGCCGCCTTTTCCGGCAACGGCGATTTTCATACGCTCGTCCTCCCAGCCCTGCGGTTTGGCGGAGGGATGTCCGCATGGGAAGCGTCCCGCCGGTGGTCCGAACTTTTGACCAGATGGCGGGAGCGGACGTTCGCGCGCCCGCTCCCGCCGTTATATGTTACGGTTTAAGCCCGAGCCCCGCGCGTTTGTCCCTGATGCGCTTATCCAGAAGTTCCGCCGCCTTCTCCGGATCGGCCTCCACGACGAAGCTCGCTCCCACAAGATCCTCAAGGCCGTGCAGGGCCAGATTGGTCACGGTTTGCGAGCCGAGAATATGCGGCGGCATGCCCAGGTGCGTATAGACGCCGCTGGCCACGGCATACATGCCGATGGCGGCCGCCTTTTCCGAATACCATTCCGGCGACGAGGCCCCCACGGGCAGATCGGAGATGTCCACGCCCAGGGCATTGGCGATGAGCGCGCACAGATGCATGATTCTGGCGTTATCCACGCAGCTGCCCATGTGCAGCACGGGGGGAATGCCAAGGCCGGCGCATAAGGCCTTAAGGCCGGGACCGGCCATGGCGGCCCCATCCGGAACCAGAAGCCCGGCCTTGCCCGCGGCGGTGGTGACGCATCCCGTGACCAGGACCATGATGTCTTTTTTGATAAGGGCCTTGGCCAAGCCCACATTGGCCGAGTCATGCTTGATTTTAGGATTGTTGCAGCCGACCATGGCCACAAAGCCGCGCACCGTGCCCGCCTTGACGGCGTCAAGCAGGGGGGTAAGCGTGCCGCCCAGGGCGCTTAAAATGGCCTCATTGGAGAAGCCGGTCATGATGCTCACGGGTTCGGCCGGAATCTCCACGCGCTTGGGGTCGCGCTTTGGGAATGCGTCTATGGCGATCTGCACGATTTTATGGGCTTCCTCGGCGGCATTTTCGGGATGAATGGTGAAATGCGTGGCGCCGGTGAAGCGGGCCTTTTGCGCGGTGTCGATGAATTGGGTGTGATAGCAC
>Ga0123354_10011837_pt1 | contig 13505 bp, 9 predicted proteins | sample TergutLab28metaG_2_FD_97872 | JGI IMG/M metagenome (GOLD analysis project Ga0123354, IMG submission 97872) | Labiotermes labralis P4 segment gut microbial communities from Petit-Saut dam, French Guiana - Lab288 P4 | ecosystem: Host-associated > Arthropoda: Insects > Digestive system > Gut ... | reverse complement strand
TAAAGCAATTTAATTTCCCCCCAAATAATTACAAAATAAGGAATCTTGAGGAAAATTAAAAAAATTTTTTTAAAAATTATTTTTAAAAGGGGGGGGGGGGGTGCAGATCTCAAGGTTAAGTTTATGCCAGTGTCGAGCGGAGGGATTCGGCCTACCCTTAGCTAAGGGTGTGGGCCGGGTAGCTCAGTCGGTATAGCGACTGACTATGGGCTGGACGGTCCGGGATCGAATCCCGGTGGGAACGAGATTTTCCGCCCGTCCAGACCGGCCCTGGGGCCCAACCAGGCTTCTGTAAAATGAGTACCGGGCCTTTCCCGGTGGTAAAGTACGGCCGGGGCGTGCTGCTGACCACTCACCCCCTTCTAGTGCCGCGGTCATGGAAGAGTAGAGCTATACCTCTACCCCCTCTCTGGGCCACACTGGTCCTGTAAAGGGATCACTTTACCTTTACCTTAGCTAAGGGTTATGACCGTATGGCCACTCTGACCCCCTTTAAACAACATCCTCTGAAGCTGCATGCGTGCATCAATTGCACAGATGTTTTTATGCTTGACCAGGGATGTGGTCGGGAAGTTAGCCCAAGCTGGACTCGGATTCAATTTTTGCGAGCAAGTTTAAAGGAAAGACTGGGACGATAATAAAGAGGAGTTTGATAAAATATGCTTGCGTGCCGAAAACAACTGATTTAGTTTCGAGAGTTGAAACCAACGTGAATTAAATAAAAGCGATGATAAACTTGGAATGGCCTAACCACGGTTATTGTCGTTTTTAACAAGTCGGTAGACCTACATTTAAAGTTTTCTGTGACCACCAAAGTAACATTCTCTGCATGGGGTTGATGCTACCGACTATGAGGTTTGGTCGGTTATAGCAACTTATGGGGCCCAACTCGGGGCACGAAAGATTCGAAAGGACGAAACCACCGAAACATCCAGAAAGTAAACAGACTCCAAGATCCAGGTGCAAACAAGAGGCAACAACTAACAGTATCGTCTTCCGACTAACTGGGATGACTTCAACATGCCTTTATCAATTATACAGCCGACCTTAGGGTGTGAGCCGGAGGCAGAGAACGTCTTTCGCTGCCAAATGGACCTTTCATCCGCCGAACCTCGGCCTCCTACTCCAAGAAAACATCAACTGACGACGATCACAGTTGCCACCTTTAGTTCTCACAACTGTGCACCCAAGTAAGCGAAAAGTGAGTAGTGGAGCGTGCGTTTGAGGTTACTGGTGATAGGAACAAGGCGGGTAGACACGTCCGTTATCAGGGCATCACAGTTGCAGATGACCGTATTGAAGGTCGAGGCAGTAATGAGGTCTATGTATTTAGTAGTCTTGACAACACTGCAGTAAGTCGGGAGGTAGTGACAGTAAGAAATCTTGTTGTCAGGGATTGAAGATAAACATTCTGAGAGTGCAGTTAAGACAGATGTCAGTGTTGGTACGTCAGCTAGGAAGTTGCAAGACCTACTGACCAATGTTATTGTTACTTTAACTGTAACAGTTACAAAGACAACTAATTCTAAATTCCAAGCAGAATGTTCAAATCTAAGATCAGATATTGTAACTCTCACCGGGAGTTTAAAAGGCGACAGATAGGATCTTCCAAGAAATGAATGCTAGATTGGGACGCCTACTGGATGATATGAAAGATCATACGACTGGAACAGAAATTGGTTTGAAGGAAATTAGGCAAGATTTTAGTCAGTTCAGAGAAGAACTGAACTCAGGGGGAAGCAATTTATCAGAATAAGGCTAGGCAGAGAGAGACAAAGTGAATGACAGTGTCAGATTATTAGAAGAACGGTTTGCCGGATTGGTTGAAGACAGGATTACTGAGATTCAGACAGCAGCGCAGAACAGTAGTCAGAAGGTAAATACAGAAATTAAGAACTTGCAAGAACAGTTACCCGCTAGACAGTTAACTGATAGTGCGATACCCAATCAGGGACTGCCAGTGATGGCGGGCGATGTAGAAAATAGTAGCCAATCAATTTCAGAATTAGCGAATAGTGCTGGGCAATGGTAATGCTAAAAATTATACTACGTCCGCGTGCGGCAACGCTACGTCACAACCAAGTGTTAGCAGTATTTCAGGATCTGTTACTGTAGATGTCGCAAAAAAAACCAGGTTCGAACCACTGCCAATTAATCCCAGGGGAAATAACCAAAAGTGATACAGTTTACAAAACCTCAACAAATTCGCAACACAGATGAATTAAAAATTACCGTAGAGCACATACCAGACGATAACGAAATCTTACAACTGCTTTATGTAAAAGAGGAAACGTTAAACTGTTGTCCACAGGTTCTTCATGTATTGGTAATCAACATATACCTGCTGTGATGTAGATAGGGAACCAGATCTTTATGTATTGGTAATCAACATATACCTGCTGTGATAGACATAGAGAACCAGATCTTTATGTATTGGTAATCAACATATACCTGCTGTGATAGACATAGAGAACCAGATCTTTATGTACTTGTAATCAACATATACCTGCTGTGATGTAGATAGGGAACCAGATCTTTATGTACTGGTAATCAACATATACCTGATGGGATGTACATAGGGAACCAGATCTTTATGTACTGGTAATCAACATATACCTGCTGTGATGTAGATAGGGAACCAGATCTTTATGTACTGGTAATCAACATATACCTGCTGGGATAGACATAGGGAACCAGATCTTCATGTATTAGTAATCAACATATACATGCTGTGATAGACATAGGGAACCAGATCTTTATGTACTTGTAATCAACATATACCTGCTGTGATAGACATAGGGAATCAGATCTTTATGTACTGGTAATCAACATATACCTGCTGTGATGTAGATAGGGAACCAGATATTTATGTACTGGTAATCAACATATACCTGCTGTGATGTAGATAGGGAACCAGATATTTATGTACTGGTAATCAACATATACCTGCTGTGATAGACATAGGGAACCAGATCTTTATGTACTGGTAATCAACATATACCTGCTGTGATAGACATAGGGAACCAGATCTTTATGTACTGGTAATCAACATATACCTGCTGGGATAGACATAGAGAACCAGTTCTTTATGTACTGGTAATCAACATATACCTGCTAGGATAGACAAAGTGAACTAGATTAGTCTTCTGACGGAAGAAATGTATCACAAATTGATTGCTGAAGGCCTGGAAAGCCTAGAGTTAGTAGTACAGAGCGTCGTACTTGTCAGTGCGTTCGGAAATAAAACAAGAGTATTCGCGTGAAGGCAATGATGCAAATTCGTGTCGAAGAAATTGTTCTGGACGACATTTTTTAAATTTCGCCTCAGCTTTTAACTCAGACACTCATTGGTGTTGATTTCTGCCGAATGAACAACGTTATTATAACTTCATTGCTCTGTGTTTTGCAATGGAGAGAGACGGTAAAGTGTCCAGACACCTCTTGGCGTAAGCGAATAATGCTCGATCCGTAGGCACAGGCGATCTTGTTCCAATTGATCACAGAACAAACACAGACATACAGTTTTTGCAGGTCGTAGCTGAGTCGACAAACAGGGCAAAGGCTGATTACTCCACACAGAGTCTGTGAACGGGAGCAGGCAGTGAAGTTGATGCGTTTGGACGTATTGATTCCAAGGATAATATTAAAGGATATCCGTTAGGCAACAAAGCCAGCAATGATGATGATGATGATAAGCTTATGATATATATATATATATATATATTTAATGGAAGCATCACGATGTGCTTATAAACGTAATATAATACTAAATAGTGTACGTCAGAACAACTACTTTATTACTCAACGTACTTACATAGGCTACATGTTTCGACTATAGATTAGTCATCTTCAGGACTATTTTTGTCATTTGAGTCACAAGATGCTATGCACACTTTCGGATCCCATCGTGTTTACATCCATGGAATACATAAAATTAAATCATTTGTCTCAAAGGGTTTGACGTGCAAATTGTGTTTACAATAGTGGGATACATAAAGTTGGATCATTTGTCTCGTAAAATGTGTTATAAAAAATGTGTAATAAAAAGTTTGTAGTTGTAGTTGTGCTGACTTACACTATTTAGTATTGTATTATGATATATAATTCCGAGCAAGTGACTAGCTGTATACCGATGCATGTTGTTCCAGCGACGGAGCCAATGACGATCCCGAATGAGATAGCAGAGGCGAGGAAATGATTAATTATGATATTCGTATATTTGTACAGCGGGCAGGCAAGGACACTACGGTGGAAGAAAACAACGCTGACGATACAAAACTGATGCACATAACTCTATGTAAGATGAGAAAGCCGTCACCACAGCTCAACTATATGAAGTGGTAAACGAAATGGAATATTTGACATCTAATTAGAAGCAAAAATAGACTGCCGAATTGATGAAATACGAGGTAAACTTGACAAAGATATCCGTGAAAGTGTAAAGGCTTTGAGTACACATTCCAAAGTGCAAGGTCAATTGCCAAGGTCTACTTATTCATGTTCCTTACCATTTACATTGCGACCAGATGTTAACGAGGAGATATGACAGTTGTTGCAAGATGCTATACTGAAGGATTCGCATTCAGCGTACCTAAGACCTAGTTTATGACAGTGTTTGTCGCGCGGAGGGATTCGGCCTGCTCCTAGCTAAGGGTTGTGACCTTATGGCCGCTCTGACCCTCTGTAAACAAAAACATCCTCTGAAGCTATCAGACAATTGGACAGCTTTTTATGCTTGACCAGGGAAGTGGTAGGGAAGCTAGCCCAAGCTGGGGTCGGAGACAGTTTGTGGCTGACACTCGTGCGAGGAAGTTGAAAGACTGGGACGATAATAAACAGGTGCTTGTTAAAATATGACTGAGTGCAGGGCACAATTGATTTTGAATCTTTTTAGTTGAAACTAACGTGAATTAAATAAATGTGGTAATAGACCTGGACTGGCCCAACCACGGTTATTTTTTTATCTAGTCGGTAGACTACACTAACGTTTCCTGTCACCACCAAACGTAATATTCCCTGAGTGGAGTTAGTGCTACCGAGTATGAGATTTGGCCGTTTACAGGACATTTGCGGTACCAGACTTACGTGGCACGACATAACAGTGTATATTTTTAATTAGGAGGTGTGGTGAAGCTTAACCTTTTGGCGCCGGAATTATTTTTTTAATTTTGGCACATTCTGTATATAAAATATGAATAATACAGGAACCAAATACATTAGAATTATGAAACAAACTGCATTTTGAAAAGAAAAAAAAAAAAGGAAAATATATACCATGTTTAAAATATTCAGTACCTATATTTGTTGAATAAATATATAAAATGCAACTTTAGAGGTTAGCGGTGCGGTACGACCACTATAGTTGACATTAGGCGTCAAAATGTTAATAATTCTGCCCACCAATCTCGACATCTGGTGAAGTATCAGCACACGTTGGCTCATTACAGTTCCTGATAAGACGACAGAATGATCGATGGGAATATCCTGGAGAAAAAAAAAACGGTATATCATAATTATATTCACCCACTGCAATTGCGGTGATGACGCTGTCTGTATCATCACGGGACACACCCCCCTCTACAGAGCCAACAGACGCTGTAAACAAATGAGCTGTGTAATGTAAACAAGAACTTTGATGGCATATGGACTGAGATGACGAAACGTTTGCGTTAGAAAGTAAATACAGCTAACTTCAACGTACTCTAGGACAATAACGTAACCGATGGTGTATCTGCACAGACGTGAGACGGTCCGTACAAACGAACATTGTTCAACATACTCACTACAAACAAAGTGAATGTGGTTGCGCAATACATAGTAGCTAAATCGGCGTACAAAATGCATCGTAAGCCTTAAACGTTTAGCCATATTATCAAGTAGATACATCAGAAATAGTTAATATAATGACATAACAGTTTGGGCTTTGCAACTTTTAACTGCATTATACATAGTTAACGTTTTATATGGCAACCCTGTAAGCCTTTGGGATCCCAAAATGTGCACAGTTACCTTGTACACATATGTTTCTAAACTAGCCTGATGATGACTCCTTCGAGTCGAAACATGTCGTTATAAACATAGTTGATATTTTAATATTATTGTTGTGTTGACTGAATTATGTATAAATTAAATATGTAGGACAGAAGCTTCAGCAATTCTGTCAAGTGTTATAACACCAACGTGATATAATTTTGATAATATCTCATACTTAATCATGTAAAGAGAATATAAGAAACAAACGGGTAATGGAGCCGATCCCGGTGGCTGTGAGGTCTAAGGCGTGGGTCTGGGGCCGCTCTCTTGCTGGGATTGCGGGTTTGAATCCCGCCGAGGGCATGAGTATCTCTTGTGAGTGTTGTGTGTTGTCAGGTAGAGGTCTCTGCGACGGGCCGATCCCACTTCCAGAGGTGTCTGAGTGTGATATCGAAACCTCAACAATGAGGAGGCCTAGGCTCACTAGGACTGTCCAGACACGAAAAAAAGTGGGAAATGGAAATTCGAGGAAAGAATTTTTTCATTAGCACGTACAGTAATTGGGAAAGATTTTGGAGGAAGAAAAGTTGTGACGTTCTACGAGCTGCTAACGTGATATTCGTAAAATTATTACTTTTGAAACCTGGAGTTGCTTTCGTAACTGGAGTTACAAATGAGTTTTGTGGTTTATTTCATTACATTTTAAAAATACTCTTGGAATTTACAAACAATCTACCTTACAAAGCGAAATCCTACACAAGATAATAATCCTTTCGATGTTTAACAAATTCACCTCCTATTGCGAAAACTTAAGCTCTGTGAGGTGCATTTTTCAAAACAGTCCGCCACTCTTTCTTGAGTCAGATAAATCCTGTTCGCACATTCACACCCTGTTTGCTTAAAAATAAAAAGAATTCAATATGATGATGATGATGATGATGATGATAATAAAAATTTGTTTTATTATTGACCCGTGCACATTTTTATTGTAGAGTGAATCACTTAAGAGGAATTTTACAACTATTATATTTGGCTAGACAGGAAGTCTACCTTTATGAGCAAAATCACTTTGCATTATCAGCCGTCTGGTCCCGAAACAACGTTGAACAATTGATCTTTTATAGCATGGAAATTTCGTTCAGGTGCCCATATTCTGGACTGCTTTAAGACATTTCTGGGACCAAAACATAAATGAATTTCGGGTCCCTACCTAAGCGTAGATGGGAGGGATAGCGCAGTCGGTACAGCGACTCGCTAAGCGCTGGACGATCCGGGGATCAAATCCCGGTGTGTGTGAAAATTTTCGCACCCCTCCAGACTGTCCGTGGGGCTCATCCAGCCTTCAGTACAATGGGTACCGGGTCTCTTTCCCAGGGGTGAAGCGGCCGGTGTTGCTTTGACCACCCACCCACCATCTAGCGTCGAGGTTAAGAACGATTAAAGATATACCTCTAATCCCGCTTTGGGCCTTCATGGTCTGTAGAGGATGAACTTGACCTTTAACTAAGTAAAGCCCTGAACTGGCGACATAGACAGTAGAGGCATATTGAATATATGCTACTACTGATGTAGAGTTGTAGAGCTATGCACACAGGGGTATAGTTGTCGCAAAAGTGCAATAGGCTTAATCGTACCTGTCTATAACTGCCAGCAACAAAACCGCTCATTCTATTTTCGTTTCTGAACTTTAATGTACCTTAAGTACAATGGCTCAGAATAACACAGTACGCAACTCGGTCCAGTTTGTGTGTAAGGAAGATCAGCAGACTTGACCAGAAAATAAATATTTACTCAATCATAAATATACAGCCATGACAGGTACAAGATGTTACGGACAAGAAGAAGATATACTTCAGGACATGTTTCGGCACTTCGCAGGTTCCACTTTATCATAATTCACATATGCCTAATTTCACATTCGCTTTGCTTATTGTTTCGTTTTGAAATACAGGATGATTAAAAAAGATGGACTCAATTGAACAGTAAACGGCGCCTCAACACACGCCAGACAGTTGGTTGCGGTATTCCAAGTTCTCTGCTCGCTCTACGGTTTGACTTGACTACGCTCAAAACTCTCTTGGATTCATCTCACGTTCTCCTCTGATACACATGGTCGGCCGGAGATTTTGCCTTTACACAGACAGCCTATTTGCTCAAATTGGTGATTCCAAAGATAAATGTTCTTTTGGAGGTTGAATGTTGAAATGAAGACGAAAGGCGCGCTACACAGCAGTCGCCGACTCAGTTTTAATGAACTCACGAACGCAAAAAATCTTTTGCTCCATAGTAGCCATTTTGCTCTCAACTGACGCTGATGCACAACTGTGCACTAGATGAGCACTCTAGCAATATTATTTGAAAACTAGGATGCTATCTTTCAAATGTTATGTAAATCACTTATGTAACGTGTATAGTTCAGGAAATATAGATGTATGAAATTGAGTCTATCTTTTTGAATCACGCTGTACTTCTGCCTGTTCAAAATCAGTGTTCACTCTGAAGGATTCGATATAGTTGTTAGGACCCTTAGTACTATGGGTCCCCCCCCACTGCATTACCTCTAACTTACCTAGGACAATCAATTATACACAGAAATTGAACAGACAGCCATGCAAAGATGTGTTAAGAAAAAACATATAAGGTCTTGGACGTGCCGAAAACAACTGTTTGAGAACTGCCATGGGAATTACCGATAAGAAGCCCTTTGATTCTCATGGCGTAGAATGCAGAATCAGAGTTATGAATGAGCAGCTGAGTGGATTTTTAGATCACAGAGACACGTGCAACATAACTTCAACGCTATTAAAACCAAAATAACACAAAAAGGTAAAGGTAAAGCAATCCCATTAGAGATCTGGACGGGCCCTGAGGGTTCCAGGAGGTTGAGGTTCCCGGATTTCAAGACAGTCGGCACATGAAGGTGGTAAGGTTGTCAGCCCTACGCACCGGCCGCCTTTACACCCAAGGAAATATTACTGGTACTCATTTCTGTTACAGGTTGATTCATCCCCAAGGCCATAGTGTGGCCGGAAGGATTAGGTCAATGAAAAATTCCAATGACACCATCGGGAATCAAACCCGCAACCTCCCGGCTTGTAGTGCAGTGCCTCAACCAACTGCGCCACCGCGTGCCCCAAAATGACATAAACTTACACAAAATTATGTCGTCGGTCGGGTTGGGATATTTGGCAGAAGGTCCTACCAGCCAGGATTGTTATTGTTACAACATCTGCACTGAGACCGAAACACATTGGTACTGTACCATTCTGAATTTGTTTCGCCCAGTAACGAAATGGCTGAATGAAAACTCTAAAAACGTATGTAGTGTGATAATCTCTATCGAAAAACGAATGGATTGAGGCGAAACCTGTAAAAATGTGATGTAGGTTACTTTTAGGACGAACGGTGTGTATTTCTGCAGTGAAATGTACACTCATCCATCACTCATGATGTACAGTGTTGTCTCTTTACCGACTGCTATTATCTTTTGGCCGTCTCCCATATTACGTATCAGGTTTATCTATTAAATTCTGACAGCTGTATAGATGGGCAGGACATGTGGCGCGTATGGGGGAGGAGAGGGGGGCGTATAAGGTCTTGGTGGGGAAACCGGAGGGAAAGAGACCACTGGGGAGACCTAGGCGTAGATGGGTGGATAATGTTAGGATGGATCTCCAGGAGGTGGGATGTGGGTATGTGGACTGGATAGGGTTGGCCCAGGATAGGGACAGATGGCGGACGCTTGTGAGTGCGGTAATGAACCTTCGGGTTCCGTGAAATGCGGGGAGTTTCTTGACTAGCTGCAAACCAGTTAGCTGCTCAAGAAGGACTCTGCAACATGGAGTAAGTAAGTAAGTACATAAATTGGACCAGTCCACTTTCTCAGCTTAATTTAAAATCTCCACGAACTTGTTTTCAAAAGTTTCGTAATTACGCATGAAGTCACTCTGGCTTTTTTGGACAGGTTACAATGCAATTTAATGTTTATTGTTCTCAGTTAAATGCTTAGCAAAACTCAAAATATTTGGGCGTAATCTTCACAAAAAATATTACTATGAATAATTACAGGAGGATGAGCTTGATCGAATATTTAGAAATCATGTGGAAGGTATAAAATTAGAAAGAAAAACTGAAAGAAAATAAGGGGCCACTTACGAAACCTAGATAGTGATGGTGGGAGGAAAATATCAAAATTTATTATAAGGTCACAGGATTTGTGGGATTCCAATGGATTTACACGGCTCTGGATTGACACCAGTAGCAGGCTCGTGTGAGCATGATACTTAACCTTGAAATTCAATAAAAACCTCCCAATTTCTTTACCAGCTGAACAAGTGTTAGCTTACCAGGAAAATTTCAGCTTTATGGAGGGGGATAATTGTCATTGGACAATTTTCGTCATTAAGACTAATACTGTAGGGCAATAAAAACCAGAGGATGTGTAAATATACGTATTTCACTGGGTAGCCCGGAATTATATGGACTATGTATATGTTGTATGACGAATGAGCACCCACGATAGTAACACTAAATTCACCGCTAAAAATGCTAAGAGTCTGTAGCTGTCAACACATCTGCTATTCTGTATTATAAATGAAGATAATTTTGGACATGGCTTGATTAACCTTGGTAAAAAAAAATGTCAAAACTGTTTGCGTAACACTTATGGCACAATGCCCGTATCAGTTTCAACTGCGACCGTCACATGGTACAGAATATCTGCTACAACAGCCACACTGAGGCTGATGGTATAAATGTGGCAACTCCCCCTTTCACAGCTCACAGTTTCTCCTCCGGCAGCATCCACGCAGCATCATCGGCAAAAGCAGGTAATAAAGGGAACACAATACTTACATATGTGACGTAACACTGATATCTGTTCTGATTGTTTGAGTGAATGTAAGAATTCATTTCAGTGTCAGAGTGTTATGTATGTTATATAAGGCTTCTACTTTTGGTATCCACAATATTAGTTACACTTAAAAGTACGAGATCGTGATGATAGTCACATATACATATGGAGCTCTCACTACACGATCCCCCTTTGTAACTTTGTTGTCCCGACGCGCTCAGTCTGGTAGGTGATCCTCTTTCGGGAAACGGGTGTGGTTCACCGAATCACATATAGTTTTAATTATTTATTTTTTATTTGTTGTTTTATTTACTAAATTTATTGCTGATATAAAATAATGGAGCGCTATATCCAGTAAAACAACTGGATAATTTCTAGGAAACTGACACAGTCACTTTTCTGTACTCCCACCTACAGCACACTCGTACGCGAGTGACTTCCTTACTGGACTGCTAGCGTCCGTTATCGGCTTCTAACGTTTTCTCATTTAAATCTCTCCCCTCCTACCTATCACCAACTGTCCCGACTATACCTTGACAGATTATCTTACAACGCATGCCATGAACCGTCCGTAACTGACGCCAGCAATACTAAGAAACAACTACACTAAAAATGATTGGCTACAGAACGTATCACACACTTTTTTGTGGAGTCCCTGCAGCCCCCTGTTTAATAGTGTAGAGAGCTCTTTCTCCGAGGTACAGGGGCTGGGACGTCAAACCTCTCACCGCCATCTAGTGCCGGGATTAATAATGGATGGAGCTGTACCTCCGCTCTCCCACATGACTTCATGACGTGTACAGTAAACAAACGGGTCTTTTTCTTTAACCTACGAGATTCGAAACGCATACAAAATTCTGCATGATCACTGGACTATGCTTCAGGACACAGTTAAATGCAATGAACCGCAATTACGTGCTCCAGCGATAAGGAAATGCTAAAGGGGCCCACCACAAGAGGACCAGTCTCTTCCATTTCAACCTGGAGACGAAAACAGAGCCAGTAATTGCAACGTTTGGGTTTGATACAGCCAACAGAATGGACTGTCCAGGCCAAGAGCTAGTTGTAGTTCCGTTTAGATATGTTAATGTAGCACCATGTCCACTGTACATGTCGGAACACGCGAAAGGGACTTTCCATTCCTTTATGTACGGATCATTACAGGTAGCCTGGCAACAACTCTCCTACATTTCCGACAGCGTCGTTTCGAAGGTTCCGCTTAATAAATTCCAATTATACTGATAAATTTCACAACTGATCACTCATCAGACGTTAAACAATACTGTAGGCTGAAAGTAGGCTCGATTATGACAAAAGCAATTCTCGAAATTTTATATAAATCATCTATTAACACGCGCGCAAAAGACATCATATGTATAGAAGGGTAATGTCGTATTAAAATCTGTATCAGAGAAATACCGTGCAGAAGTGTGGAGTGTATGAATTGGAATAAATTCACCTGTACGACTTTCAGAGTTTGCTCTCCTGGGTGTTTATCGTTTGCACTTACCATCGTGTTTCAGGAAGTGAGACATGTTCATCAAGGGTAAGACAGCTCTAGTCACCGGTGCAGCTACAGGCATTGGTCTGGAATACGTCAAGGCGCTCCTACAGAACGGGGCACAGGTCAGTTACATTGGTTGTTCACACTGTTATGTAACAGAATTGATTGAAACACGTCTTCACTCACAGGACAGTCTAAGATGAAGCGGGCGTTTTGTTGATAAGCAATCTTGCTATTTGTTAAGGAAGTATGTTTATCAAAGACTGGAATTTGTAACTGCGGTTGTATATGGTTCTACTCTTCACTTCAGGACAATTATAGCAAATTGCTGTAATATCAGCCACGCCCGTTTTCTTTCACGTCATTTCATATTTAGTCATAAACAGATTATAGATGTATTAAAAATTGTTGTCCGTAAAGTGTGAAGAGATAAGGCCGTTTGACATAAGGGAGTTTAGTATTAAAACGAATCAAGAAACTGTGAACTGGATTTATGTGGCCTACACTCAGGTTCTTTAAATATCGCAGTATTATTTAGATCCCAGAAAAGATGGAAATTTTTTGAACAGCTGAACTCCATAATAAAACGAGTTAAGCCCAATGAATCTAGTGATGGAGAAAGTTATGTGTCGGACCCCATAGCAGTTAGGGTAAGGTTGCCTTCGATGGATCATTTTGATATTATTGACAAAAAGTGAAGGAATGTGTTGCGTAGAGACCCAAAACAAATATTGCTTTAAATACCTTGCTGTGTTCACTATTAGGATACCGAATTCCGTGACTGTAACTCATCGACAGCTGTTCGAATAAAAATATTTAATTAATTTATGCAACTGGTCCATTCATACCACTAGGGTACCATGAAGGGACCACAATGTTTCCATCAATGGACCATACGCAAAACGTAGAAAAATGTAGGTTTACAAGTGCAGTAAGGTATTATATTTTGTAAAACTATATTCTTTGCTGAGGGCCGCGGTAGCACAGTGGTCAAGATGCTGTGCTACAAATCGGAAGGTCGCTGGTTCGATCCCAGCTGGTGTCAGTGGCTTATTCATTGACATAAAATCCTTCCGATCGCACTATGGCCCTGGGGTCGACTCAGCCTCTAACAGAAATGAGTACCAGGAGTATTTCCTGGGGGTAAAGGCGGCCGGTGCGTAAGGCTGACAACCT
>Ga0123354_10011834_pt1 | contig 13508 bp, 12 predicted proteins | sample TergutLab28metaG_2_FD_97872 | JGI IMG/M metagenome (GOLD analysis project Ga0123354, IMG submission 97872) | Labiotermes labralis P4 segment gut microbial communities from Petit-Saut dam, French Guiana - Lab288 P4 | ecosystem: Host-associated > Arthropoda: Insects > Digestive system > Gut ... | reverse complement strand
AAATCCGTTGTGAAACAAAACGCGGGCCCCCCCCGGGGGAAGGGGGGGGGGGGGAATACAGAATTCGCCCCTGGTCTGGCATCACGGACAAGCCAGTGACATCATACAACTGAGTCAGTAGCAGATCGCGGTTCAGTGCGAAGTGGCGGGCCCTGAATGACGTGCCGAACACCGGAATGTCGCTAGCTGTTGCATAATCACCAGGCATGTAGGAATGAGTAATGGCGGAGGGGGTGGGTGGGATAAAAATAGACGGCTGGGAACCAGAAGTGCTAGACCCTAACTTTTCCGGTCGGCAGCCGCTTACGTGCCAGCCATTTCCGCTGCATGTCTTTCAGCCACTTCCTTGAAGATTGAATTCAAAAAAAGAATTAGTTACTTCGCTGCGATACGATCAGAGCAGTGGGATCCGTAGTACATACAGACAGAGTAACAGACGTGAGTTGGGTGGGTACCGGCTCTGTCCACACTCTCCGATGGACAGTGAACGAGAAATATTCAACAGGATGTGGAACAAAGGAAGAGAAATTCTCAGGATAGAAAGGAAGAAGAAATTGAAGACGGGACGGATGAAGGAAACAAGGAAGTGAATAGAAGCAGAAAGGGAAGAAGGAAGGGGATAGAAAAATGACGGCTGGGAGAAAAGGGGAAATGAAGAACGACAAGGATGATGGGACGAAGGAAGTTGAAAGAGAGGTTAAGAATAGTTGAATAAAGATAGAAAAACTTGATGCCACTCGCTTTATTATTTCATTATTTAATGCTCAACATGTTTCGAATGTTAGTACATCCATCCTCAGGAGCTTGCGACTTATTTGTTGAGTTATTTTAACACCAACACACATCGAACCAGAGCAATACAACCCATGAAATAACAAATAAGTCGCAAGCTCTTGAGGATGGATTTACTAACATTCGAAACATGTTGAGCATTAAATAATGAAATAATAAAGCGAGTGACATCAAGTTGGTCTCTCTTTATTCAACTATCAAGATGATGCACGGTCCAATAAACATAAGAGCTTAGGAAACTTGGGAGGGAAATATGAATAAGTGAAGAAGGAGAAAGAAGAGGAGGAGGAAGGTGCGAGATTCAGAGAAATAATAAGGCTGCCCAGCTGTAGCTGCGCTCTGTACCGGAAAAATAGTAGCAGCGCGGCTAAGGACGGAGGCAGCTACGTGGCGAACGGCGGGGGCGAAAGAGCGGCTGGGGATGGGGAGCCCACCCATCGTCCCTTCAGAAACGTATTGTGACAGCCTTTCCTAGCCTGGGGCCCTTGCCTTTGGTGGGGAAGAAGGAAACTTTATCTTCACCAACCTCTAATTGAAATGTAGCTTTTCATCGAAAAATGAGTGTCGACAAGAGTAAATTACGGCCTTAAGACTGGAGACTCAAAAAGATGCCTGACTTCAATAATATCACTATCTCTTGTGCAGTTACTTTTTTTTTTTCTGAGAAGGGGTCCGTTGCACAAAAACGGCTAGGAACCCGTGATCTGTGACCTGATTGGCCGAAATCTGTAGCTGACTGCACATTCTTATCTCATGCCGTCGCACCACCCCTGCTCTCCGCAGACCGTGGATGTGGCACGATGCTGTCGTGAGACCGAAAAGTGCTGCGTAGCGCCCCTAACTGTACAGTCGCCAGCACGTTGTTCGCTAAGTCACGTTGGCACTGCGACACGCGTGACTTCATTTAAAAAAAACAAAATTCCCCTTGTGTTCTCTTTGTTTCATTTATTGCACAGCTGGTGTCGTTGCCGTCGTCTTTCATTTCGTTGTTTAATTGTTCTACAGTCGCTTGCTTTTGTTTCCTAAGCACACTGTCCTTGGGTGAATGGTCTGTGACGACATTTCCGGCGCCACTGCCGGTGCATTATTTTTTAGGACTATGAATCGTCAAGTGAACTGCGACGAGTCATGGTCAGCGTATTGCATCATTTTCTTCAGACCGCGCATTCCATTTGCGACACGTCGGCTATACCGGCCTTAGGGAGTTCTTATCCTAGACCTTGGCGACTCGAAGGCGCCTGGAGAGCTATCGGCATAACAGCTAATTCGGACTCCTTCGATTCCGGACACGGATAAGAGATTTTTCTGTGCTTCGGACAGGCTGTGGGGCTAGCACACCCCTAACGCCGTGGGCACAGGGCGTCTTTCCGCGGTGGTAAATCGGCTGGGGAGTGAAGCTGCGCACTTACCTACATTTAGTGCTGAGAGTGTGTGGATTTGTACCTCCTCCACCCTCCAGTACGTCGTCGGGGGCGTGGTTATTAATTAAACAGAAGGATAACCTCACCCTATGACACCATGTAGTGTTTTATTTGTTTGCCGGCGTTTCGGAGGGGAGCGCGTTGCCTCCATCTTGCGAAATGTAACAAGCCGTGACATTGCTGAGGCTGTCACAGTGTAAAAGAGGACAAGGAGGTTGAACACTGAGGCAAAAGGAAGGGGGGAACTGTATAAGAAAGGAAAGAAGAAGAGGAACAAAGAAGTACAAATAAAAAGAACGAATGATGAAATTATACATTGTGCTCTCGATTATCCGGGGTTAGTGCTGGGGGGGGGGGGGGGAGGATAGACGGAGAATTGAGAAACACTGATAATCCAGAACACACACCTAATTGAGCGACGAACAATAAACTAAAACTAATTTGTTTATTATACACAATACAGACATACCTTACGCCAATTGTTTACGTGAACAGTCCATGATTTTTGTTTGTGTTGAGGATTATTGTTCCAGCACTCGGCGCCAAATCACGTCATTTCCCACCTTCGTCATTTAGCCGTTGGCAACCTACGATCGTGAAAGAATAATCCGCAAAACGGATAACCCGCGCGTGGATAATCGAGAGTACACAGTACAGGTTTTCAGGTTTGCGCAGCGGGTGTTGCTCAAACGATAATGTTGTGGGTAATTGGACAGTGTGGAGCTTGGGTTAAACTAGACGTTTCGGAGAGACATGCTGCCGCTTGCTTCGCGGTGACTGGATGGCTACAGTTACTGGGGATGAGGCAGTTGGTGATTACGTAAATGGGTTAGCAAAGTCGTATCAAATTTGGTAAAGGTAAGGTCGAAGAGCACGTGAAGGCCCAGAAGGTGAGTGGAGGTATAGCTCTACTCTCTCTTTAACCTCGGCGCTAGATGGGAATGGTCAGTCCAACAGCCAGGATGCTTTACCCCTAGTAAAGATACCCGGTGCCCATAGTACAGGAGGCTGAGTGGATCCCCAGGGCTGGTTTGGACAGTTGCGGAATATCTCGCCTCCACCGGGATTCGATCCCCGAACCGGCTAGACGTTTGAGTAGCCAGCATTAATTGTCCTCCGTCCTTACAGACCTGCCCATATAAAGGACCCATTTTCAGCTCTCTTAATACTGAACTGTCCGCCGGAATATAATCCATTCGCCCTGAAGACGTAGCCAGCAAGTACCTCCGAAACACGGAATAAGTGGATAACTACACGTTGTAGTAATGCAGGAGACCGTCAACTGAGTTATCAGTAAACTTAGAAGGACTGAAGGACAGAGCTGGAAGTAATGTGGAAGCGAGCAACACTCAAGAAAGGGAAACGTCATAGATTGCTTACTGTTCTTGAAGCAGAATACGAAGGAGGGCTTTTGATGTTTGGGGTTCCTCCAGTCTTCACGGCGCTCTGTGGTGCTAATCCCCGCAAGGTATGTGACACAGTGGTTTCCGACGGACAGATCCCTTAGCGGCCCTTCTGTCTGTGGCTTGTACATCCGTGACGCCATCAGATGCCCACTTTATATGGCCATCTCCGGAATCATCGTCATGTGTTGCTACCTCCTGGCCTTGGCGTTTAGTTTAATTCCGTTTTGTGTAACCTCATATAGGCCACGGTCACTTCCTTTCAGATCGCTTCCATTTCATTATTCTCTTAATTTCACGCAGTGAATTTCGATCTAGTGAGAGCGCCGTTAAATTAACCATATGCAGTGAAATAAAGCAGATAAGACGATGATGTACGTAAATGTGCCCAGAGACTTTGAGGCGCATCTTCGTAATAGAGTGCAGGCACGATTCTCCGAATACCGATTGTTCGAGTGTCTGTTCAGTCCGAGGAGTTGCGCTGTAGTCAAGGTCGTTTTCAAGTTCGGGACAGAAAGCAGTAGAAGTGCACGTGTCTATGCTCACGTGTCTGTCAGACATCTCGGTGCTGCATTTAGCCTTTTTCCATGCGTGTTCGCTTGTATCCTGTTATTTTATTCAATGCGTATTTTAAGACACCCTAAAAATGAATACTAAAGGCGAGAGAGAATTCTCGTAACCCGAGTAGTCCGAGCTTTTCGGTAATTCGACGCAGCTTCGGTCCCCACCACTTCTAACTGTTGATATTCTGCAGTAATCTTGATGCGTGCTGTCTCGTTGTGTTTGCTGATGCGAAACCAGAAGTACTTGTCCTTCAGTTGCGGCAGCTTTAGCAGTAATACTTTGGTATTTTGCAGTGTTTTATCCTGATGACGTATGTAGCAAATGAAGGCGTAACATGTAGCTAGTATCGACACAGAACAGTTTGTTTGCTGTAAGCGTGGTGCTGACTGAAGGAGAAGTGTTTTTGGTATCGTATATTTGTTATGTCACCGGCGAAGGATTAAGGCCGCTGTGTTGAACCCCGTGACCAACTGTCGCTACTTGTGTGATCAGAATTATTCAGGCAAGGACGTTCGGAAAGGTCGCCGAGCGGTTCTATTGTATTGCGTCCCGGAACCAGTTCGTTCCTTTCCCCACCCTGCACCATTATCTGTGTCGGACTGAAAACAGTTGGTTATCTTCTGGGAGAAAGTATAGGGAAATACAGGTTGGTAGTTAGTCCTTCCGTCTTGTAGGGGGAAATCCTGTCACGTAATCTGTAACACTTTCGTACAATTTATTTGGCGTTCTATTTGTGGTAGTAAACTTGTATTAATGATCGTCTTGATTCGTGGTCAATAAATAAAATATAGCATGGCCGTGAAAATGCTCTGAAGACGGAGGTATTTTTTTTCTACGAAGCGTGGGCGTACGAAAACCTAGCAGTCGTACCCCAGAACATAGGAGGGTGCCACAGTATGAGACTTGAACGACTGTACAGTACATGATCAGCACGGGGCGAATCTTCAAAATATTCTCATTGCTTTTTTTTTTAAGCCTTCGCGTTGATGAACAGTCAGTTGCGGGGTTCCTGCAACGTGTGACAATTAAGACACTCAGGAACAGCATTAACCTCTTAAAGCCTACGTGATGCACCAACAAGTCTAACATTCAACAACTGTACGCTCTGCCCACACTGTATTTTTGTTTTGTATTTGTCTGAGAACAAACAGCGACTTGTGCCACTTACAGCATAAACTGATTGGTTTTTATGACTGAGATGAAAAGTGTTTACAGCGCGGTACGAACTGGGTCTTTAAATAAAGCGGTCTGGGCTTCGTCTTTAAATGGTTACAATATTCTCACCACTTTACACAGCATGAAGCATCTCGAATCATCTACGCAATATAAGAACTGGTATCAGGGTGGTAAACGTCATTTATTCCTAATGTTTAGGGAAGGATCGTGCAGGGCAATGTAATGGTGGAAGTGGAGGTGTAGTCCCATGCATTTGTGAACTCCGCTGTAAGTGGTTGTGATTGGTCAGTTGTACGTACTGGCAACTAAAACCGCAGGAACCCGCGGTGGGCCTCGGACACGGTCGGGGTTCTGTAACGAAGAGGCAACGATTGCCTCTACCATGAAAGGAACCACGATTCTTAGGTCGTCTAACCCGTAGTGTGAGACAGACACTAAAGAAGTAAAATTCTGACGGCACTGAACGTTTTCTGTAATGTTATGCCGTGTAGTTTGGTACCTAGGTACCAGCGTTGGGAACAGAAGCATCCCCCCCCCCGAAAGTTTAGCACCACTTATCCGCCAGACTATCCCAAAAGATGCTTGTCTCCATTTTAATAATTAACCGCGTAACTATTTAATTAGTTATTTGGCGCTGAGAAACTTGAAAGTAATATTATATTCAGTGCTCCTCGGTTTCCAAAAGGGCAATTCTTTGTGCAGGGTTCCCAGGCTCAACTCGTTTGTCCTTCTTGTAAGAGCAACATGTAGATGAAGATGAGTGTGGAGAATCGGTGGAATGACGCTGACAAAGGAAAACCGACGTGCTTGGAGGAATACCTCTCCGAGTGTCACTTCGCTCACCACAAATCGCACATGGACTGACCTCTGGGATCTAATCCAAGCCTTTGCGATGAGAGGCCGGCGACTTACCGCCAGAACTGTGACACGGTCTTTTGGGACTAATTAACCTGAATGGTATTTAAATATGCAGTTGGCATCGCGCAGTAAACACATACCGTCTCGGTTATGAAAAATGTCACAGATATGCTCCTTATGGGCACAGAATTCACACTTTCTGAATGTTAAACTTTGTACATAAATAACTGGGCCTGAATCGTTCAATGGCCAAGGAAAGAGATTATGCGGGCTGCAGCCTTGCTCCTGCCGTGGGCTGAATTGACCAATTGTGCGCCCTTCAGTTTAATTACAGACGCTGACATCTGGCTGACGTCAGACTGTAGCTACAGTTGTAGGGTGATAAGAGGTAGTTAATTGGAAGGGGTGTGAAAGTGTAGTTTGAGGTGGTATTCCAGAATTTCCCAGGTGTGGCTGAGGAAACCACCAAAGGTGACGTTCAGAATAGCCGATCTCCTGACTTCCTGAACGAGTCATAACTGCCACCCAGTCGATCTCCATACTTCATGAGTATGAGCCACAACTGTCAGCCAGGCGATCTCCAGGCTTAATGAATGTGAATCACAACCGTCAGCCAGGTGATCTCCAGACTTCATGAGTGTGAGTCATAAGTCAGCCAGGTGATCTCCAGGCTTAATGAATGTGAGTCACAACTGTCAGCCAGGCGATCTCCAGGCTTAATGAATGTGAGTCATAACTGTCAGCCAGGCGATCTCCAGGCGTTATAAATGTAAGTCACAACTGTCAACCAGGCGATCTCCAGGATTAATGAATGTGAGCCACAACTGCCAGCCAGATGATCTCCAGACTTAATGAGTGTGAGCCATAAGTCAACCAGGCGATCTCCAGGCCTAATGAATGTGAGTCACAACTGTAAGCCAGGCGATCTCCAGGCTTCATGAGTGTGAGCCATAAGTCAACCAGGCGATCTCCAGACTTAATGAATGTGTGTCACAGCTGTCAGCCGGGCGATCTCCAGACGTAATGCGTGTGAGTCAGGACTCAGCCATTCGATCTCCGTACTTCATAACTGTTAACCCAGTCGATCTCCAGACCAAGGGTTACCCAATGGAACAGCATTTAGCTGCGAACAGCAAACGTGCAAATTCTGTTGTTCGGGGTCAGTGTGATTTTCACCAGAACTCTACTTTCATTACCCTCATTACACTTTAAGAGTAAGTCGTCATTACCATTGACGGTAACTGTTGTCCCTAATGTAACTACTTGTGTGTCAAGTGTGTGACACCAAGGTTGGTTTCGTGAGAATCCGGAAACGGATGTCTTCAGCATATAGTTCGTTGGAGAGCCTTATAATTATTCCATCCGGATATTCGTGAGTGCCTCGTCGTGTCCCACTTCTTGAGCATCTGACAACCCAACCTGAAGATTCACAGCTCGCTGCCTGCTGAAGTTCCCCACCGAAACTCACCGTACTTCCGTTAGTATCGTTGGCCAGACGTCGCGGTTGTTTAATGTGTAAGGAAACGCGTGCATGACGTAATTGTTTTGGCGGGTTCTGTGTGTTCCTGCTTAAAGATGTTTGTTTACTTTACCGTTTAGTGAGTCCTGATTGTCCTGCAAACCTTAAAGACGGTGCGAGGAAAATCTCCCGTATAGCCGGTACCGTACGAGAAAATCTCCTCTACTGCGGGTACCGGCGGCGTTTCCGTGGGGGTAAAGCAGTCGGGGCGTGAAGCTGACCACTCCCATCTGGTGCATATTTTTAGAATACCAGGAGCTGTACTTGCACCATCCTATACACCTCTTTGGTGTAATGGCTAATTGAGCAAATGGACGACTTTACCTTTTAAGTGTGATAAGCCAGATTTGAGGTTCTGACTTGGCGGACTCAGGTCCTGAAGTGTAAGACAGTAAGGCACTTCGAAACGTCGGTGGCGGCTACGGATGTTGCATTTTTTTGGATCTAGCTTTACCGCCTCGCTGTCTCCACCCCAGTGGGGGAGGCGACCTTCACAACGGCATCAAGGGAACCCATTGTTACGGACCTCGCCCTTTGTATGTCTTGGGTTCACAGGAAGGGTACAGTCAGTGCAGCAACACAGACCACTAGGGCTGGCATCAGCGTGCCAGCCGTAATTGTCGTGGGTCTTTCACATTTTTGTCTTGGTGAATTGTTGGGAGCAGTCGTACGGTGCCGGCATGTGAAGCTGCAAAGTTCGGTTTGTTGTTATTATCGTCGTCGTCGTCGTCGTCGTCGTCGTCGTCGTCGTCGTCGTTAGGCATTGGGGTCCTGTGCAGAACAGTAGCGGATAAATGTCGTGGCTGAATTGTGTCATTTGTAAGGCCGATCGGGTGATGACACTGACAGAGACACCGATGTGTGCGAGACGTGGTTGTCACTGGCTTGTCAAAAATCGGTGACAGGCTTTGGCATTAGTTTTGATCCTACTAGACAGTAGTCGGCAAACCACTACGCTTATCAAGCCGTACCCCACGGCAAACGGAAGCTCAAGGAACAGTGAACAAACTGGGACAACGAACTGTACATGCCCCTTATCCGTGCATTACAAATATTTACACTCATCAGTAAACCAACAAATGCACACTGATAATATCAGCTTTTTTTCATATACATTAAATTCACCATAGGGAGAGCTTCAGATGTTCAGTGTAACATCAAGTGGTGTTACTTAACGCAATGTGGGCAGTTGTTGTGTTTTACCAGTGTTATAGTAAAACACCCTGATGATGGTTGCAAGAGCGACCGAAACATGTTGCTCAATATTAATGTATTACAAAGCATTTTTATCAGTATGCATTTGTTGGTTTACTACGTCATTGTAAAGTTGGGAGAAGTTCGGCTTGAAGGTCACAACGCATGGGCGGAATACTTTCGCGGAAGCATCACTTTCCGAAGCCCCTCGTAGCAGCTACAGTAGTATTATTAGTAGTAAAGTGATCCCGTTACAGGCCCCGTGTGGCCCAGAGGGTGGGTAGAGGTATAGCTCTACTCTTCCATGACCGCGGCACTAGAAGGGGTGAGTGGTCAGCAGCACGCCCCGGCCGCACTTTACTTACATACTCCATGGTGCAGAGTCCTTCTTGAGAAGCTAACTGGTTTGCAGCTAGTCAAGAAATTCCTCGCATTTTATGGAACCCGAAGGTTCATTACCGCACTTACAAGCGTCCGCCACCTGTCCCTATCCTGGGCTTCCCTGTGTATTTTGCGCGATGCTTCCCCTAGAAACACTCCCCCCGCGGAGATCCGAATGGGGGAGTAGTTTACTTCCGGATTGTTTTGACTCCAGAGGAAGCATCATGCCTGCAAGTATTTCTTAACATGAATGTTTTACAGGGAGGGGTTGTTAGCACCTCGCCCAACCCCCAGGCTGGAGGACCACCCCTTGTCGGCTGTCCACGATTGCTTATTCAATTTATTCGCAGCTACCCTCCATAAAGGAGGCCGTTCCTCTATCCGCAACCTGAGGACGCGCCATGCCGGGAAAGATCCGGTGCCCATTTTACAGCAGTCTGGGTGGGTCCCAGGGCCGGTCTGGACGGTCGGAAAATCTCGTCCCCACCGGGATTCGATCCCGGACCGTACAGCCCGTAGTTAGTCGCTATACCACTGAGCTACCGGGCCCACAGTATTAGTAGTAGTAGCCGTTATCATCCACGTGAACAGTGAAGTCACTAAATTCTCCAGTGCGGTTAATGAAAAGGGCTAAAATTCTTTGCCTGTTTGTGCTGATGTCTGCCTGATCCGCTCGTAATATGTGGCTCTTACGTACGCCAATAGCCTTCTTGTCATTAATACGTACTTCTTTATAGTTAGGTGTTGATCAGTATGCGGTTTGCGCACTCGCTGGAGATATGAGATCCCCCCCCCCCCTTCTGAGGGTACAAGACATGCCAGATTTTTCTTAATTTTAGGTGAAATAATTATTATAAATATTTGTCTCATATAGTTGTACTTTACACTTGGCGTATAAACCGACCTAAACAATTTTTGTATGGGTTGCCAAGAACGTGGGCCGGGTTAGCTGAGTCGATATAACGACTCGCTACGGGCTGGACGGTCCTGAGATCGAATCCCGGTGGAGGCGAGATTTTCCGCACCCGTCCAGACGGGCCCTGGGACCCACCCAGCCTCCTATACAACGGGTACCGGTTCTCTTTCCCGGGGGTAAAGCGGCCGGCCCGTGGCGTTGACCACCCACCCCATCTAGTACCGAGGTTAAAGAAAGAGTAGAGCTATACTCCTACTCCCCTTCTGGGCCTTCGTGGCCTGTTGTAGGGTGAACTTTACCTTTGACCTTTTATCTTTTGCCAATAAGGAACAGGAAACACGCCTAACCCTTCAGGAACATGATGATGATGATGGCGGCGATGACCTTTTGCCAATAACATTTTTTGCGAACCTAATGTGTGCTAGCTACAGTAAAGGTCCAGTCGAATTCTGGGATGTACTGACATGGTCATTTCTGTATCATCTGTACGTGCAGCTGGAGTAGTGTTGTTAAAGTGGAGTAGACGACTGGTGGGGGATTGGACAGGAAGCAGTAATTCGTGTCTTTAGTTTGACGTCAGCTGTGGTGCAGAACTCTGTCTACCCCATCGTGCAGTGAGCGCTGGATTGTAGACCCCATGTGGTCGGCGCAGAGGGAAGCTGATGCTTGCTTATTTCAGGCCCCTGGCCTAATTTCATTAGAGTCGCGCTGTTGTCAGACATGATTTTTACCCTATCTGTTGTGATCCAGGAGATGGAAACCAGTACTTTGGATGGACGATCCGCTTTTGATTACCAGTCGGGGCAGAGACTTTCTATCTGCCCTCGTGGCCAGACCAGCGTTGTGGCCCGTCAAGTTTCCTATGCAGTGCATACAAAGGGCGTCTTCCGCGGAGGTAAAGCGCCCCAGACATGAAGCTACCTGCTCACTGTGACAGGGGTTTTCTCGAGTTTCCACCAATGCTTCACAATCGTGTTTTATTCGGCTGCCACCGACGCTATGTAATTTTCATAAATGACAGCGTCGTTACGTGACGTAATCTTTGAATACAGACAGTCGCGGCCCACTGATTGATAAACACTGATGTACTTACTAAGTAAAGGGCAAAACAGTCCCGTTACAGGCCTGGAGTTTCCCAGAAGGTTCCAGGAATTTAAGGTTCCCAGATTTCATGAGAAGGTACAGGATGGTGGTAAGGCTGTCAGCCTTACGCACCGGCCGCCTTTACCCCCCAGGAGATGCTCCTGGTACTCATTTCTGTTAGAGGCTGAGGCGACCCCAGGGCCATAGTGCGATCGGAAGGATTTTATGTCAATGAAAAAGCCACAGACATTAGTTGGGATCGAACCAGCGACCTTCCGATTTGTAGCTCATCACCTTAACCACTGTGCCACCGCGGTCCCACTTACTAAGTAAGTAATTAACTCCATTGAAGAGAGTGCTTCTTGAGAAGCTAACAGTTCCTCAGCTAGTCCAATTCCCTGCATTGTGCGGAACCCGAAAGTTCATTACCGCGTTCAGAAGAGCCAGCCAGGTCTGAGGCTCTGTATTTCGATTCATTGCGTGTTACGATTTTGCGATCAGGAATTGCTACGTTTTCGCCCGAACCCCCCTCCTCTTCCCTAGCCTGAGGACCACCCCTTGTCGGCTGTCTGCGCGCAGCTACACTGCATATCTGTAGGCCGTTCCTCCATCCGCAAGCTGAGGACGCGCCGTACCGTGGTAACAAGGCCTCTTGTACCATGGACACTGATGTACTGTAATGTACATTGGAGTGTTCATCACCGCTGTGTGAATGTGGCAGCACTGGGCGCAGACAAGAATGCCTCTGACGTTTAGAGATGTCTGAGCGGATCCGGATATGGGAAAACGGGAGGGGGTGCAGTGAAGACATTACTGCGGGTGGTTTTACCACAGTTTGTCAGCCGTTAATGTCCGGGTTGCCATTAACTGCCTTGTCGAACAGTTATTTTGTGAGTACATAGCAGTAACACTGACCATGCTGCAGCATCGTCGGTGCATTGTACAACAAGCTGTAAACAAAGTCTAGTGCTCCTGAGGATGGGCGAAATTATCGCCCGAAATATGTTGAGCTGATTGTAATTATCAATAAAAATTTGTTGTTGCATCTAGTTGGTTATTTTATTTTACTGTTATCAATGATGCACGGTCACACAAACATCAGAGTTAAGTTTAATATCGTGGACTTACATTAAAATCGGTCCAGAAATCCCAGATGTAGCTAATATTGGGGGGGGGGGGATATCTGGCTTTTTTTTCGTGAATGCCTAAGCACTTAAGAATTGCTGCTGGCGACATTCTATCGTTATACAAACGCCCATGTGGAGCCAATATCAGGCAGCTGCTATAGTCGAGGTAGTATAGACATCACTCGAACGCACCGCAATGCTACGTTATACCTGATTTGCCAGTCCTGCTTAAGAAAATTCATCTGAATTAGTTTCACGCCACAAAGGTGCAAGGGAGAAATGGTTGATAAGTTTCATTCTTCGTGTCGGCTTCCCGTTGATTTTTCGCCGGATAATAAAACACAGGAAAGAGTAAGAAAACGCGAATAGAAGAGGGTAAAAGAGAAAAGGAGACAGATGTGAGGGGTCAGGAACGGAAGATGAAAACGAATATGAAAACACAGAAAAAGAGCGAAAGTACTTGATAAAGACAGCGTGAAAGAAGAGGGTCTGTAGATGGTACCTGGCGTTCCAACCATTGAAATTGTGTTCTGGGTGGGTTGAAGAGCCTTCAGGTGCCACCAAGCCGTGGGTACTGCGTCATGTATGAGATGGTTCCTGAAGGTGGAAGAGACACGTTTCTCCATAACACTGGTACACATCTGGCGGACCATAACACGGTGCTGTAACTCAAGAACAACACAACACAGATCGTTATTCCTATTGTGTGGCGTATGAAACTAGTGAAAGTTAAGGATCGGACCGGAAAACATGTCAGAAAGTCTTCATATTTCAGGAACTTTGGTAGACGGAGCTTGTCGGTTACGTCATCAGTTTCCGTGGGTGGGGTGGGGGGTGGTTTGGTAAGTCACGGCACGTGTGCCGTCTGTTAACCAGCTCGACTGATATCAGAAAACACTGACTGGGGATGTGACGCCTAGAGGAGTCCGTCAGTAGTCTGCATTCTTACAGCAGCGAGCAAAAGTAGGCCTTCGTACAGCTGCAGCGCGCGGGGTTTTGGTAACAAAACTTTGGCCACAAGACTGGGTTTTAGGGGTGAGTGAGAGGTTGATACGAACGGGACTGCTTTGTTTT
>Ga0123354_10011832_pt1 | contig 13508 bp, 13 predicted proteins | sample TergutLab28metaG_2_FD_97872 | JGI IMG/M metagenome (GOLD analysis project Ga0123354, IMG submission 97872) | Labiotermes labralis P4 segment gut microbial communities from Petit-Saut dam, French Guiana - Lab288 P4 | ecosystem: Host-associated > Arthropoda: Insects > Digestive system > Gut ... | reverse complement strand
CTCTGAACTGTTGGATCCACGAATGTAAACACGATGGGATCCCAAAGTGTGCATAGCATCTGGTAACACAATTGTTAATATAGGCCTGGAGATGACTAGGTTATAGTCGAAACATGTAGCCTTGTATTACCGTATATAATAAAGTGATTGTGCTGAAGTACACTATATAACGTTATGTTATGTTGAGAGCACATCGCGATGCTTCCATTGCAAATAAATTCTTTCGTTTTTATCATAAAGTTTTGTAGATAAAATTAGAGTTTGTTGTCTTCTTTATATTATTGAAGTGACTCGTATTAAAATTCAGTGTTTTCCTTCAGGTTTTGCTGTGGATACGCTATAGATATACTGCATTAAGTGTAAATCCGTTCGGTATTTTGAAAGCTGGAACATTCATTTAACATTTAACATTGAACATTCACACATACACACACATACACAATTTTTTTTTACACGTTAGTTTCATGTGTTTTATGCAAATGACCCATAAACTTGGTACAGTTATGACCACGTAGAAGTACGATATATTTGTATGTATAGTCATCGTCAGTAACGGAAATGTAGTGAAAAGAATTATGGTGTCAGTAATCGTTAGCATGCGGACCTCAGCCACTGTCGACCTCTGCACGTGCTAGCAACGTATCAGCAACATTAGAAGTTACCAGAAGAACGAACTGCTTTTTAAGTGTCTTTTTGTCTTGCGCGTATTCTCTATTAGCGTCAGATGGGTGTCCCAAATCCTGTGGCATATTTCCATATTATGTGTGCTTGAAATTACTGTGTTTTTATATTGTTTTGGTATATTCTAATTTGTTACTAGTGTGAGGACTATTGTCACCGAGTGAAATACCAATTGAAATAATAATAATAATAATAATAATAATAATAATAATAATAATAAAGGGACCATGTATGTTAATAGACGTTGCAATCTCAGGAGACAGAAATGTGATTAAAAAAGAAGCCGAGAAGGTTCTAAAATATAAAGACCTTACAATAGAAATACAGCGGATGTGGAATGTAAAAACAAAGGCGATACCAGTAATAATAGGGGCGACTGGGACTATTTCAAAGGCATTTAGAAAATACTCCAGAAAACAGCCATATTGGGCACTGCACACATACTTCGGAAAGTACTAATGTAAAAGTACAATAGATTCAACACTGAAACTGAAGATATAAACACCTTAAATAGTAACAACAGAATAGCTGCAACACTGTATTCCCTAGGGACATAGTTCGTCTCAGGAATACAATTATAAATATCCTGCATAAAGGAGATGATGATGATGATGATGATGATGATGATGATGATGATAATAATAATAATAATAATCTTGAGTTACTGACCTACGCCTACGGAGGTGTCGAGAATATTTTGTGAGTTGTAGGCAGGAAGGATCAGGAAAGAATCTGGAAAGAAATAAACTAACCCTTTTACGGAATGAGTTTCATAGTAAGAATGTTAAGGACATTTGTTCTGTTGTTACAGTACACCGATTGTGTACTGCGGATGGTGTAGCACAATATTTTTTGTTTTATATTTCCAACATATTTCGGCCCAGTTGGCCCAGTATCAACGAGAGCCATTTAAATCAATTGGAAGTACCGCATATTTACATACATGATCATGCTAGTATAAAACCTCTGGAGAAAGGACGAGTAATAATGGCAGTCAAGAATTTTATTGCACTGAATGTAAAGGTAAAAGGTAAAGTGATCCCGTTACAGGCCCGGTGTGGGCCAGAGGGTGGGTAGAGGTATATCTGTACTCTTCCATGACCGCGGCACTAGAAGGGGGTGAGTGGTCAGCAGCACGTCCCGGCCGCACTTTACCCCCGGGAAAGACCCGGTACCCGTTTTGCAGGAGTCTGGGTGGGATTGTACTTAATGTATTTGTACAAATACATCGTCTAAACAAACATTAGTGATCATGTTGAAAGGTTATTAGAAGTATGTGGCACGTTAGGCGTTCTTTGTGAATCAAATTTTTGGTAAACAGTCTTCTATTATCTCGCAAGTGACCTGCAGGTAATCACCGACATCAACCTTCGCGTCTTTTGTGAATATGTTCTACAAATGCTACATACGGCTGTCAGTGGCTGAAGACAGGCGGCTCTGTAAGCACACATTTTGTCAAAAATCTCATCTTCGGATTTGTTGGCAATTACTGTGAAAGCTGAAATAACAGGAAATCGTCGCCATGTTCATATTAATGGTAAATTTGTGTTACCTTCAACGAATTCTACGCCTACGATAAATACTCTTTGACCTTTGTTACTTCCACTTAAATTATTTACATTACTGCAGTTACCAAATTGCCCTGTTGTTATTAACTGTGTTTTTTTGCACAGTCTGAGGCTCCCAATTAAATTTACGATTAACAATACCGACGTCTCTCTTCTTAATTACAATGCATGCAGAAGCAATTCTGAAGGTGTCTGCTAGCCTAACAGTTCCAATCGAAAGCTAATTGCATTGTTCGATCTATTACAGCCAGTCATGTGAGTGAGCTGTAGCTCAAGCTGGGCTAAAACAAAACCGACAATCTCCCTAAGTTAAAAACCCCAAGCTGTGTACAGTACGAGCAGAATGCAAATCATAATATGTCAGAATTAACACTGCCGTTATGTCACAAAGAAAAAACTTAAGTTTTGAAGACCCTGGGCTTTAAAGCACTGTATATATAGAGAGTTTAATAACACCGCTATACCGTGCAGCTTTTATAAATCGCGTATTGTTCGAGGAAACCTCCCCATGATAACAAAACCTCCCCGTGATAAACCTTTCCATTATAACAAAACCTCCCCATGATAATAAAACCTCTCCATGATAACATAACCTCCTCATGGCACAACCTTTCCATGGTAACAAAACCTCCCCATGATAATAAAACCTCGCCATGATAAAACCTCTCCATGATAACAAAACCTCCCCATGATACAACCTTTCAATTATAACAAAACCTGCCCATGATAACAAAAACTCCCCATGATAACAAAACCTCCCCATGATAACGTAACCTCCCCATGATAACAAAACCTCCCCATGATAACATAACCTCCCCATGATATAACCTTTCCATGATAACAAAACCTCCCCATGATAATAAAACCTCCCTATGTTACAACCTTTTCATGATAACATCTCCTCGTTATAACAAAACCAATTTATATTTTCGCTGATGTTTAACGCTATATGAAGTTCTTTTTTCCCATCTAAAATTATTTTAAACCTCGTAGTTGTTGGCCGTAGAAATTACATTATCATCCCTCACAAATTAAACTATCATCCCCCACAAATTACATTATCATCCCCACAAATTACACGTATCATCCCCACAAATTATACTATCATCCCCACATTATTACACATATCATCCCCCACAAATTACACGTATCATCCCCCACAAATTACATTATCATCCCCACAAATTACACGTATCATCCCCCACAAATTACACGTATCATCCCTCACAAATTACACTATCATCCCCCACAAATTACACTATTATCCCCCACAAATTACACTATTATCCCCCACAAATTACACTATCATCCCCACAAATTACATTATCATCCCCACAAACTACAGTATCATCCCCACAAATTACACTATCATCCCCACAAATTACATGTATCATCCCCCACAAATTACACTATCATCCCCACAAATTACATGTATCATCCCCCACAAATTACACGTATCATCCCCCACAAATTACACGTATCATCCCCCACAAATTACATTATCATCCCCCACAAATTACACGTATAATCCCTCACAAATTGCACGTATCATCCCCCAAAATTACATTATCATCCCCATAAATTGCATTATCATCCCCCACAAATTACACTATCATCCCCCACAAATTACACCATCATCCCCCACTCATACAGTCTCGCGCAATGTGTTAGAGGGATAAAAATGTTACATGCACTACCCTGTGGATGCATGGTTTAAAAACTACATCAGTTATTTTGGAACAATTTATTTCGATCGTGTGAAGTATTGTTACAAGAACATATTTTCATGTTTATAAGTTGTAATTAATGCATAAACTCTTTGAACGTGATTATGTTTGTAAACGTGTGATATTTCCTGTTGCTCTGTAACGACTTTCTTGACAGTGGTCTAACTGGACCGAAATGTTCTGGGCTACTAAGAAAGTTTACGGTATCACACCGTCAGGTGGAACAGTCATAGGTGAAGTGTATGCGGCAGAACAGAACTTCGCAACAAAAGCCGTTTGAAACTGTGAATCACAAGATCGTTAAGACTGCTTTAATTATCCGTAATTTTACGCTTGTAATATTGAAGGGTTTGTGTTGTTAAAAGAATAGGATCGGGGTTATGGCGGGCCTAATAAAATCTTCACAGCTCTTCTAAGAAAGTTTTACATTTCACTTTATTTCTTTTACATGCCTTACTTTGTGTATCAATCAATATCTATAATGATAGGGTTCATGTACCTCTTCTTTTCTTTGAAACCTTTCATTTGAGCCAGCAAAAGTATAAGGCTTGTGACAAAGACAAGTTGAAAGAGATTAAATATTCCTTGGCAAGCGAAACCTGAGGCTTCATGTGCGACAGCTATATTGTGAGCTGGTAGAGCGAGAGGCCTATATAAATGTGTGTGCTATGTGTGTGCATGTGTATGTGGTGTTTATGTGTGCGTGTGTTTATGTGTGTGCATGTGTGCGTGTGTGTATGTGTGTGCACGTGTGCATGTTTGTGTGTATGTGTGGCGTGTGTATATGTAGGTGGTGTGTGTGTGTGTATGTATGTATGTGTGTGTGCGTGTGTGTATATGTGGTGTGTGTGTATGTGTGCGTGTGAATGTGATGTGTGTATGTGTATGTGGTGTGTGTGCGTGTGTGTATGTGTGCCTGTGTGCGTGTGTGTGTGTGTATGTGGTGTGTGTATGTGTATGTGGTGTGTGTATCTGGTGTATGTGTGTGTATGTGTGCGTGTGTGTATGTGTGTATGTGGTGTGTGTGTGTGCGTTTGCGTATGTGTATGTGTGTGTATGTGTGTGCATGTGTGTATGTGTATGTGGTGTGTGTGTGTGTGTTTATGTGTGTGTGTGTGCTTGTGTGTGTATGTGCGTATGATGTGTGTGTGCGTGTGTGCACGCTAGTTGCAGTGGCGGAAGATATTCAGGCCCTGTAACACCGTACCTCGAAGGACCTCGGTAGAGCTAGAGAGCTTTCTCCCCCCAAAATATCGTCTGTATATTGCTACCACAAAATCTGTAACGTTAGTGTAAATGGACGTTGCCTTCGACACTAATATGCATGCGTTAACTTCCTTCGATTTATATTAGGAACATTTTCAGAACAATTGCATTATCCTGGCCAAAGTGTGAAATTTTAGTCAAGCTCACGCCTTAAGAAGGAAGGTAAAATCTTCCCAGAGCATCTCAACGCCAGCCCACCATTCGACGCGATCCTGAGCCAGCTCAATCCACCTTCCCACAGGCAGGTCTCTCCCACCTAGACATCCTTACATTACCCTCTCTCTTCCATAACTTTATTCCAAATTTATGCCTAGCAAAAACCTCCTACACTAAATTTCCATAGGTCTATACAATCCTCCCGTCCTCTAATGTAAATCCTGGCTCTTATCCTACGAGTTGTGTAAGCCATGTCTCTGTTACATTAAGTTCTGACTATAAACCAACGAGCTATGTAGGCCTCTCTTGGTAACAATAAATTCTGACCATGCCTGCGAGCGGTGAGAGATATATCTCTGTAGTAACAAATTATCACTGTGCGCCTTAAAATAAGAATTCTGACTGCACGCCTACGAGATGTGTAGAGCATACATTTGTAACAACATCACAGTTCTGCAATACATAAACACTGAATCGTAAGACGTGCCCAACCAAGCACGCGATAAAGAGGCAGCAAGCACTGTGTATCGAGGAGTACGGTCTCGTTCGATTCTAAGCCAAAACACCGACGACTGTGTTCGAGATTTTCCATATTCTTCGTCAAAACCTCGAGGTGAATGCTGGGATGTTACGTAAATTAGTCCACGACCGTTTCCTTTCACGTGTTGTCCAATTATTTATTCATTTTTCATGCTACAATTTTACCCCATCGGTATGTAATCTGATTTACTGCATCATCGTTAAATAAACTATATAGAGAAAGACAGTAGGGCTATGCTTATCTCACTTTAGTAGTCCAGTCTTTCAGCTCGTTAATTTTCCATAAAAATCCGATCCCTTTTGTATATGTGGGGTACAATCATTCTCGTATATAAGGGCAGCACGCATGCCGAAAACTCGACTAAAAAGCTACTAATATTACCTTCCGATAATCCTTGAAGTTGCACATTTGAGACCTCATAGAACTTGTTTGTTACGTAACTCTCTATGCAGTATTCACATAGAGAGGCAAACCGAGTGTTCCATTTATTGTACAACACGAACATGAAAACTTTAGATTTAGAAATGCTTACGGCTGGTACGAAGCGCCCATTTCAACCGATTCTCCGGTCGAAGTTCCTCTAGAATATTTTATCAGTTTTGCTCGGCGCTCAGCAAATAGCCGCCCAGCCATCCATTACCTTGAAGATTTGCATATTGCGTCACGGAGAAGCAGGATCTAAAATAAAAGCGATGGGTACCGTCCAGTGAAAGTGTGTGCTCGTTCCCAGACTCGACGGAACCTCTTGTAGTGCGAAGTGCTGCACGTTTGAGGCACTTCCCTGTACACCACTGTTTCTCAAACTTTGTGAGACCGCGGCCCGGTAAATTTTTTTTTTCATAAGAGGAGGGCCTGGTCCCGATCCCAACAAATTTACTCGTAAATACCTTTCCAGTTTTTTTAAGTTCATATGTTAAACTAACTTAAGTATTAAAAATTAATTATGGCATAATCATAACAAGTGTTAGCACAATTATGTTTACGGTGTGGCATGTTGACAAATATAAAATTACCTCTAAATTAGTTATCAATTCCAGTAGAATCTCTCGCGGCCCGGTATAATTGATGCCAGGGCCCGGTACCGGGCCGCGGCCCGGCGGTTGAGAAACACTCCTGTACACAAGACGGTGTGTTCTGTGCAGCAATTTAACCCATTAAACGCCGAGTTAAATCCCATCTGCCATGTGCTGGCATTAATAGGAGCTCACCATATTTTCCACATTAACAGGATAAGGGTTAATGGTACTTAAAGCGTGTTTCAATCAATTACTGTCACTTTCAACTTAACAGTGCATTGGCGATAGCGAATTTATTTATATGAAATCAGTGTCAAAGTAACAAACAAGGATTAGAATTTCACACATGGGAAGCGTCGTCGATGACATGCTCGATGTGAGCCCCTTGGACTCTCGAACCGCTTGAAGACGTAATACAAAGTTCTGTACAACACGCGTGAGCATTCCTCTTGTGACCTGTGCACAACTTTCCTTGATCCTCTCCTTCAGTTCAGGCAGAGTTCGTGGAGCAGTGCTGAACGCTTTGTCCTTCAGATAACACCAGAGGAAGAGTGTGAGGTTTCAGCTGCAACTTATCACCGAATTCCTCCGCAAACATCGTCCGCTTTTCTCGGCACACAGTTGTTAGAGACTGGAAGACATGGATCTTGTACAAATGCATGCGTAGATCGGTTCGAAGTACGCGCCATGCTGTCGAAGGTGATACCTCATTTTCTGCTGTTAACTGTCGCACAGACTTCCATGTTGGAGATGAGGCCACACTCGCACGTATGGCCCCAGCAGTGTCTGGCGTGCGAACACGTGGCTTGCTCCCGCCTCTTTTCTTGCCTGTCACATTGCTAGTTGCACGAAACTCCTCCACCAACGTCTTCACCGTATTCCTTGCTGGTGCTTCCTTGCACTTGTACCGGTTTTTGAATCGGCGCTGGACTGTGACAGTCGAATTTGTTTGCAGAAACCATTCCACAATTGGAGTTTTCTGCTCTGTCGTTAGTGGCGGAGCCATTTTGAATTACGTCACAGCGGCAAGTGTTGCCAAGTATGGAAAAAGTGCTTATGTATGGCGTTTACGGCGCTACCACTTTCATCGAGCTGTGTACTTTCTCTATCGTGTATCGTTCAACCAAAATTGACAGTAATTGACTGAAACACCCTGTACGTTATAGGACTGAAGGTGGAAGAACGTCGCAAAAGAGACATTGGTTTTTTGTCTTATTAGACATATTTTCTGTGCTGAACCGGCCACAAAGTCTTAGTGAAAGACATTACCCAGATATTTCACTAGATTCACTGGCAGGCCAGAGTAATCACACACGGAGGCATCAAGCTAACATCGCGCCCGGAGGTGGGATGGTTAGAATAGTATGAGAAGCTATTCTGGGGCCACTCTATATTATACCAGGAAGACAGTCGTGTTAGAGTTGTCAAGATTTGGGCTTCTTACAGCTGTGTTGCTGAAGATTCAGGTCTTATTGGATGTGACGCCTTATCTTTGGGTGAGTCCCAACGTTTCGAAGGGTTGAGAAAATCTAAATCCTGGCGAAAAGCACCTTACTTACTATAAGACTTTGATTTAAGAGATAAGTGGCTTGTAAGGTAGGATGATAAGCAAGTGCTTACTGCATGGAACTGTAATGGGATTAAGCTCTAACTTAACGTGAATACCTGGTACTCGTAGTCTCTGGACTGGGAGGCACTGGACTTAGGGTCTATATCTACCGACAAATAACCTGGTCAGAATACCTTTCCTAGGAGGCGTGAGGGGTGTATCGTGCCTAGCATATAGGCAGCACAGGCCCTGGAATTGGCTACGCTATATCGTACCGAGAGCTTGTTTTGTTAGAGTCTTTGTACTGTGAGGCCCTGGCAGCTTACGACGCCGGGAATGTAGGTTGGTTACAATCTTATACTGTGGGGCAACCTAATTAGGTTACGTTATATCTTGCAGGGAAGATGGAATGCCCAGAACTTGTTTTACTCTCTGGTTACACTACGCTATATCCTGCTGGGTAGTAGGCTGGTCAGAATCTCCTTATGAGTGGAAAATGGGCAGATTTTACTGCACAGCTGACACTCTGAGCCCAGCGGAGTAGAGAACAGTCCCTTCACCTGTGAGCACTGCGCCATATAACTTGCAACTACTCAGCCTATGCCCGGGCAGCCACTGCAGACAGTAATTATTGCTAAGTTACAAACCTTCATGGCCTCTTCCTAGCAATTACCTTAAAGAGTTCCAACTAGTGCGGTATGGATAATGACCGTTATATTTTATGAAAAGGGTTTCTTTCCCCCCTTCATAACTTGCGTGCTTCTTGTCTATGATATCTCGAGGGCCCATTCGGTTGCAAGCAAGAGTAGCACCAATTGGTAAGCCTATTCTGAATACCATGCTTGACAGCTAACTAAGTGGTACAGAGCCGAGCAATTTGGCTCCAGCGGTAACACTTTCGACTTTATTTTGAAAGGTGCCTGGTCCGAATGGTATATTATTACACATTATGTTATTACAATTCATGTGTCGTCTCCAGTTCATTATTGATTGATTTTCCTGTCATTCGGGCTGTATAATCTGCGATGCTGATAGCGTCGTGAAATGTAGAAATCAGTGGTTCAGATCTTTACCTGACAGGACAGTATTGACGCTTCTCTTCATTAACTTCTATGCCTTTACGGAGACATAAAAGTACTTTGCTACTTTAGCTCAAACCCCTTCTATTTGAACCGATTCTGAAGCAGATAAACGTAAATCCAATCATCTTCAAAACACGTTTTTCTGTTTATCTCAGTAATTAACCAACTTGATGCACAAAATGTTTGTTTTACAATAAGTTTTATTTCATGCCTCTACATGTTTCGAGAACATGTGCTTATCATCAGGAGGTCAAAATTGCATTACACGGCCTCTGGTACCATCACACCTATAGGTGTGATGATACCGAATGATGAGCACATGGTGCTCGAAACATGTAGATGCATGAAATAAACTTATTGTAAAACAAAAATTTTGCGCATCAAGTTAGTTAATTACTGAGATAAATATACTGAGATGCACGGTCAGCAAAACGTCAAAATTTATTTGTGTTCGAACTTCCGCTTTTTTTTTCAGTATGCAGTAAGAATTTATGTCCGAAAAGGTTTTAAATTTTATGAATGTTATGTTTATTTTATTGTCTATAAAGGGGACAAATTATGAACGTATGTTATTATTGTGGTGTTTGTTTAATTTGCTTTCATGATACAAGATAAAGTCTATGCAAATTTTTATGGTATATGACGCAAATCATGTTACGAGTTTTGCTCAGTATGTAATACCTGGGGCCTAACATGTCCCTAAATAACAAATTAAATTTAACTTAACCGACACAAAACAAATATCTCCTTTATTAAGAAGACCAACCGGTTAGTGCTGTTCAGTGCAATATGAAATATTTTCTCAGTGGTGCTAGAATCATAAATACACACAGATACAATAGATGGGACCATTAACGTATTACTTTCATGTTTTCCTATGGGACAGAAGAATCAGCTCAATAACAAAGTTATGATCTTCAGTGCTTTACCTTTGAGTCTGTGGAAGTAATCAAATCCTGGCACCAAAGGCAAAAATGGGATCTGAGTAATGAGCAATAACAAAATACTGAGGAACATATGCTCCGCAGCAGAACATATACTCCACGGCAGAACATATGCTCCACAGCAGAACATATACTCCACAGCAGAACATATACTCCACAGCAGAATGTATACTCCATAGCAGAATATATGCTCCACAGTAGAACATATACTCCACAACCGAACATATACTGCACAGCAGAACATATACTCCACAGCAGAATATGTACTCCACAGCAGAACATGTACTCCACAGCAGAACGTATACTCCACAGCAGAATACATACTCCACGACAGAACATATACTCCATAGCAGAACATATACGTCTAAAGAATTTTTGCAGTTTAATTGTGCCCTGTACACCCATCATAAACATGTTTGCTGTCACCTGTGCCTGTAAAAGTGTATGGCAAAGTTACACTAGAATAGCAATTTATACCGTTATCATAATGACGCAAGTCTGTGGTCCTCCACCGGTGAACCGCGAGCTTTCAGAAAGAGAATTATTAGATATTCGTGTGAAACGAAAAATGAAACTTAAAACTTTGATAGTGGAAAGAACGGATAAAGTTGTTGTGCATGTACACAAATTTAAGAAATAAGCGGGGATTTATTAAGTATCTGCTAAGTTGACGTGGAGCCATTATATAAAGTTAGGCAGTCACTGTTACTACGATAGGCATATTTGTATCAAAACTTCATAAACTTTCTGCTCGATGACAGTTTTATGTTTTCACAAATCAAAGACATGGCTTAAACTAGGCACATACTTACAATTTTACGTCTGTGTTCGAATTCATTGTGGTGCTGAAGTGTAACCCGCATCACAAATGTTCCGCGAACGCCAAACGTTTGAGCACCACTGAACTAAACCAACTCCCTAATGCATTTTGTTTTCATCAAATCTAACTAAAGGAAAGGGCGCTTTCAAAAATTAAGCAGTAGATTTATAATTATATTTATTTAATTAGCACACCAACTAATGCACATACATACAATTTTTTCACATTAAAACACTTAAAATCGCTCCAAAATATTTCGATCCTAAGATCATCTTCAGGGAGCTAAACTGTTCCTTGCTAAAGTCATGACTTAAAAATACGGTAAGCATAAACATTGCTTCAATCCAGATAGCCTAATTATTTGTGTACAAAATTCAATTATTATTATATTATTTTGACAATCTGATTTTAGTATATTGCTTTGATAATCTACTTAATAAATATATTTCATATTACAGACATGCTGCCACAGCACCAAGTTAATGTAAGGAAATTAATCAGTGAGTGTTTTTAAAAATGTGACATTAGCAAGGAGCAGTGTAGCTCCCTGAAGATGATCTTAGGATCGAAACATGTTGGAGCGATTTTAAGTGTTTTAATGTGAAATTTTGTATGGTGCATTTGTTGGTTAATAATTAAAGTAATTCTACGAAATGCACGGTGCAACAATGAGGATCAGTGAGTGTATTTTTAAAAATGTGATTTAGCAAGGAACAGCTTAGTTCGCTGAAGATGATCTTAGGATTGAAACATGTTGGGGCGATTTTAAGTGTTTTAATATGAAATTTTATATATGTGGATTAGTTGGTGTGCTGATTAAACGACTCTACGAAATGCACGGTGTAGCGATAGAGATGTATAATTATGTGTTATAAATAAGTAAACTAAAACGACTGATATTTTCTTCGTACTTAAAGTGTAACTGTAGTTTCTTAGTTCTGCCGACAGAGGGGAACAAAATGGCGATATAGTATACTCATTCACGTTACCCATTGTCCTTCATGATTCCCGGTCGGTTCTTTTCAGAATTTGCCTGTCAATATTGAAAAGACTGGAGTTTTGACATGTAACAAATGGCATTGCCTTTACAGTCGTCCTTCATTCTGTCCGTAAAATTGCTAACGCTGGTTTCCTGGGAAAAAGCAACATGTGTTGCCAATGTCATGTGTAGTATTTGACGTGGCAAGGCATGGGCGGAAGGATGCCAATGCTTTTTATTGAATATGCATAAGTCTTATGGGAGCATCATGTTAGGCGCAATGAGGAACGTGGGTAAGGCCTACGATGAGTGGGGAAATCGTGGAGACTTTTACAATTTTGACGCTGTTTTTTCTGGTGGAATTGTGTCTAAGGTTCTGAGGAAATTAAAGGCTCCAACACAAGGCAATTTGAACCTATTATGAAATACCGGTCTTAATGGTTACCTTCGTGAGGACCCCAAAGGTTACTTCGTAATGCGATATTTATACAGCAGGTTATATACTGAACGTTTTTAGGATTTTAGGTTAATTAATATTTTACATATTGAAAACTAACTTATCCGAAATTTTGGTGTAAATTTTATTTTTGAATTTAAAAATTACTAATATTAACAAGAGGCATATTATCTGTAATACTAGAAATTAGGTAGTCTAATTTGACGTTCAGGTGACCGTGCTTCGCAATAAATTCTTATAATAAAACCAACTAGGCGCACTAATTTCTCAATTTTATTTTTGGAATGAAACTCTACATGTTTCGGACAGTTCCTCTGTCCATCATCAGGAGTTTTTCACTGTAGGCACAGCAATGGTATATGTCAGCAAATATGTATGACATATACCATTGCTGTGTATACAGTAAAAAACTCCTGATGATGGACAAAGGAACTGTCCGAAACATGTAGAATTTTATTCCAAAAATAAATTTGAGAAATTAGTGCATCTAGTTGGTTTTATTATTGCATAACAAGGAGCTAAATGATTTGTAATCCTCACCCAATGTTGTGCGGGTGATAAAATCGAGAAGAATGAGGGGCTGGGCATGTGGCGCGTAGGGGTGTGGAGAGGGGGGTGTATAGGGTCTTGGTGGGGAAACCGGAGGGAAGGAGACCACTGGGGAGACCTAGGCGTAGATGGGTGGATAATATTAGGATGGATCTCCAGGAGGTGGGATGTGG
>Ga0123354_10011831_pt1 | contig 13509 bp, 14 predicted proteins | sample TergutLab28metaG_2_FD_97872 | JGI IMG/M metagenome (GOLD analysis project Ga0123354, IMG submission 97872) | Labiotermes labralis P4 segment gut microbial communities from Petit-Saut dam, French Guiana - Lab288 P4 | ecosystem: Host-associated > Arthropoda: Insects > Digestive system > Gut ... | reverse complement strand
TCGTTGCTCTCCTCCAGCAGCATGCCGTAACCACGCCCTATGGACGTGAGCTCGTCTATCGAAAAATTGGGGTCGGAGGTCATCTTCCCGAAGCCGTCGATATACATGTCGGTTATCTCGCCCACCATCAGAACTGTCTGCTGCACCTTGCGGGCGTCTTTGACAAGGTTCTTCACCGCTTTGAGCGCGTCGTAAAACTGCTTGCCCTGGTCGTAAATCTGTTTAGCCTGATTGTAAGTGTTTATCACCCCCGAGGTGGTCTTCGCCGTCTCGGCGATAGACTTTACGGTGTTGATGATGTTGCCCGCCAGGTTGGTCGGGTCGATCACCGCCCACTGGGCTTTGGCTGCCGTGCCCGTCATTATCAGGGCCGCGGCAATTAAAAATGCTTTTTTCATGATTTTCTGTTTTTTAATTGTTATTATTCGTTTTCTTCTTCCGGCGGAAGGGTCGGCCCTGTGGGGCTATCCCTCCGCCCTAACATATTCGCCGTAGGTGGATAGCAGAAGCACGTCCCTTTCGGCGTCATAAGCGATCCCGACACGCCCGTACAGGTCGAAGTAACGGATACCGAACATATCCCTGACCGGGCGCGAATAGACCGCCTGCGGGTTGCTGTAGGTAACCTCCAGCCAGAGGCCGCCGTTTTTGCGGCTCCGCAGACGGAATATCCGCACGTCCGGCGCACCCTGCGGGCTTATCCAGCTCCCCGCGATCTCCCGCAGGGGGAAGTCCAGCCACGGCGCGGCCAGGGGATCGGTTCCGATAACATTGGGCTTGAACATGACACGTTCGCTTACTCCTTCCGTTCCTGCCGTTTGCTTTCGGCGATCTGCTTTATGGCCAGTTCGATATTGCCGTCCAGTTCTTCGGTCTTCCGCAGCACCTCCATCTTCTCGGTTTCTTCCGTCGTGAACGTGCAATATTCTTCCTCGCTGACCTCGGTGGCATACACCGCCGACTGAACTCCACCCAGACCGAACCATACCTCCTTGTACTTGCGGGCGGGATTGTTCGACATGTTGATCGAGAGGATTTGACTTTTCTCCTTTTCGGTCAGGCCGAGCAGCGCCTGGATAGAATCGAACTTGTTCATATACTTGCGCTGGTCGAGAAGTATCTTGCAGTCGGAGTTGTTGATGATCGACTCCTTGACGATGGGGCTTGAAATAATATCGTCCACCTCCTGCGTTACCACCACCGCCTCGCCGAAAAATTTGCGGACGGTCTTAAAAAGATACTTGATATAGTCTGCCATACCCTCTTTGGCGATAGCTTTCCACGCCTCCTCGATCAGTATCATCTTGCGGATCCCCTGCAACCGGCGCATCTTGTTGATAAAGGTCTCCATGATGATGATAGTTACCACCGGGAAGAGGATTTTGTGGTCTTTTATCGCATCTATCTCGAATACGATGAAGCGCTTGGACAACAGATCCAACTGTTTGTCCGAGTTCAGCAGGAAGGCATATTCGCCACCCCGGTAGTAGGGTTCCAGCACATTGAGAAAATTATCTATATCGAAATCCTTCTCCCTGACATTCTTCCGTCTCAGAACATCATGGTATTCGCCGCCCACGTACTCATAGAAGGTATTAAAACAGGGCACTATCGTTTCGTCCGTTTTTATCTTCTCGATGTAGCCGCTCACGGCGTTCGACAGGGCAACCTCCTCCGCCCGTGTCGGCGGCTCGTTGTCGCATTTCCAGAGGGTCATTATCAAAGTCTTGATACTCTCCCTCTTTTCGATGTCGAACACACCGTCGTCGGTATAAAACGGGTTGAAGCTGATAGGATTCTGTTCGGTGTAGGTGAAGTACACGCCATCCTCGCCGTGTGTGCGCCGATTGATAAAATTGCAAAGACCCTGATAGCTGTTGCCTGTGTCGACCAATACGATATGCGTCCCCTGCTCCCAATACTGTCGGCACATATGGTTCGTGAAGAAGCTCTTACCCGAACCCGACGGCCCCAGAATGAATTTGTTGCGATTGGTGATGATGCCGCGTTTCATCGGCAGGTCGGAAATATCCACATGAAGCGGCTTGCCGGAGATGCGGTCCACCATCTTGATGCCAAAAGGCGAGGGAGAGGATCTATAATTCGTCTCCTCCGTGAAGAAACACAGCGCCGGCTCGATGAAGGTGTAGAACGATTCTTCGGCAGGGAAATCCCCCGCATTGCCGGGTATCCCCGCCCAATAGAGCGTGGCGGCGTCCACGGTGTTATGGCGCGGTTTGCACTCCATCAGGGCGAGCTGGCTGCCGACGTCGTTTCGGATGCGCTTTAACTCCTGCGTGTCGTCCGACCACGCCATTACGTTGAAGTGGGCGCGAACGGAGGTCAATCCGAACGAGTGCGCCTCGTTCAGATACTTGTCGATCCACTCTTTATTAATTTGATTGCCGCGCGAGTAGCGGGAAAGCGACTGCATGTTGCGGGCCGACTTCTCGAATCGGCGCAAGTTCTCGGCGCTGTCATCCAGGAAAATATACTGGTTATATATGTGGTCGCAGCCTAACAGCAATCCCACAGGCGCGGCGAACGACAGGCGGCAATCGCTTCTGTCCGTAGATAATTTCTCGTAACGCATATCCGTTCCCACCCGTCCGGGCAGGTCTTCCACATCCGACAGCGTATGCAGACATACCGTCTTGTCCCCGATACGAATGCTATCCGCGCCCAACGTCACATCTTGAAGGCAGGTGGTATCGTCCAGCGACAGGGCGAAGTATTTGTCGATAAGGCCCGCTTCATTTTCCACTCCGGTAATATCATCGGAACCCAGACGTGTCAATGTAATAAACCCCGAATCGTTCACGATCCGCTCGAACTGCCCCACCGCTTCCATAAACTTCGTCATCGCTTCCTCGTTCACCTCTTTGGGAATTATCGTGCCCCGACAGAGCGACGAGAAATCGGAGCGCATACGCATCCGCTCCTTGGTCGTTTTGGTGAGATAGAGCAGACAGGTATGGTTCAGATAGGGCCGCTCGTTGAAGTGGCGCTCGAACGAGCGGGAGAGGAAGCTCATATCTTCCTTATCCGTAGCTGGTCTGTATTGCTCCCTGACGAACCAGTCCTGTTTGTGGACGATGCTGTAATCGGGCAAAACCTTGATGGCTTTGGCCCAGGAGGAGTGTATGGCCTCGTATTCGGCGCTCGTTACGGTGAACAGTTCCGGCAGCTCCACATGAAAGGCTACCGTAACGTCCGCATCTTTAGATATGATGCAGTCATGTTCGACAGCCAGCAAGGGGAACTTGCCCTCGATGGTGGATGCTTTCTTCGTGTTACGCATCGCGCCCCTCCTTTCTTCGTCTGAACAGGCGACGCGGCTCCTTGCGGTTTATCAGGTAGTACGGATGCTGGCGTTTTGCCATGAGCTTCATCAGGCCGTATTCCCCGTACTTCGCATTGAGTTTGAATGTGAGCCATGCCAGCGCGGAGGCGGCTACCACTCCGAACCCGATACAGATCCATTGACCGATGCCTGCCATATACATGATGATAAAGACGATGAATACGGCCAGCAATCCGCCTGCGAAGATGAACAGGTATTGACTTTTCAACCCCTTGAACTCGACGCTCTTGCCGATCCCTTTATTTACTTTATACTCCATAGCGTTATCCGTCTCGGAGCGGTTAAAGAAAGAAGGAACGCAGGATCGTGGCGGCCACGATCAGGAAGATACACGCACCGAACCATGAGGCCGCCGTCTTGGAGGTGTCGGGATCCCCGGATGAAAATTTGCCATAGACCTTTACGCCCCCGATAAGTCCGACCACCGCGCCGACGGCGTAGATGAGTTTGGTCGCCGGATCGAAATACGAGGTGATCATGTTCGTCGCCTCGGTGATCCCCTGACCTCCATTGCCTTGTGCGAAGGCGTTGGCTGCGGCCAGAAGAGCCGCCGCCGACATAAGAATCTTTTTCTTTGTCATTGCTAATTTGTTTGAGTGGCGGCGCATAGGGTGGGATTAGTCCCCACGCGCTACCGATGGATAATTGCTTTTCGTTTCTCGAATTTTTTAGTGGTTGTCAGCCGCAGCTAACCGTAATCTCTCTCTTTCATGCCTTTTACCATTTTATTGTTTACACTATGCAAAAGCGCGTACATTGAAATCTTTGGGCGCTTTCACCGTCGGTTCATCGGTTGCTTCGCCCGCTTCTCGCTTGCGGCGGAGATAGGCGGCGAAATAATCATCCATCAATTTGCCCGCGGTTACTTTCTTTCCCGCTTCGCTTGATACGACCTGCTCGAACATATCAGTCATTCGTATCTCTGTCAGCACACGCCCTGCTTCCTCTTTTTCATCGGTCGTGGCGGCCTCGGGGTTCTCCACAGTTTTCACCATGCCCGACAGATCCTCGAAATCCACCCCCGTCGCCACGCTCACTCCGAACGATCCTCTCGCCTGCCCGCTCTCTTCGGTATCTACCATCCCCTCGTCGTCTTCGGGTTCAGATTCCTCATCCGGCTCATTGTCGACCACCAAGTCGATCTCGCTGGGATCATCCGCCGCCTGAGCGGAGGAAAAGACACGATCCAACTGGGAGGGAGGGATCGTTGCCGGAGGGCTCTGCCCGGCCGGTTTCTCGTTTCCTGCGGCAAATATAGAAGCATTTTCAGCCGGTTTATCGCTTTTAATCAGCGTGGTAGCTTCAGGCAGCGAGTGGCGCAGGTCGAACTTGCTTTTACCGATTATATCCTCTTTCGGAAGAGGCATAGAGGGGCCGAAAACAGGTCTGTTCACCGCGTTCCGTTTTCGTTTAGCCGGCCGTTCCCATAACAGATAGTAAGCGAGCAAAACCAGGGACAGCATGATCGCTATAACTAATATCCGTTCCATATTTTTACAATAAATCACCGCGTTGGTGTCGGTATAGTTCGTTGATCTCCTCTTTGTGGAGTTGCAGATGCTCCCACAGCACCGTGTCGATGTAGCCGCCCACGGAAATATCGCTGCCCTCATCGACCAGCGTTCGCACGAGTTTAGCGATAAGGGCATGGACATCATAGCTGATATAGACACATTGCCGCGTTTTGATCTCGTTGCGCTTCAGGTATGTTTCCTTATAGTTAGCAGACTGGCCACGTTTGCGCCGGGTTTGTTCCTTTGCCTCGTGTACCGCTTCCGGCTCCCTTTCCGGTTCCACTACTGCTGGCGCCGCGATCACCTGTGTCGGGGCTGTATTCCTTTTCTGTTCTGCCGTTGCAGGTTGCACTATTATCGCTTGACCTTCCGGCGCCGGCACCTCGACCGGAGTGGCAACGGTGGTTGGCGGCGGTGCGGGAGTGGGAGAAGACTTAGCCTCCCGGTTACTCTTTACAGCCTGACCGATAATATAACCGGCATCGAGGCCGGAAGTATCCACACGCTTACTCATGACCGTTTCCTAACAGGAGTTGTAGCAGTTCATCGGCCAGATCATCTATATTGCTGCCTTTCAACAGCGACTTATCCGGCGGGAAGAGCGTCGATAGGAACAGAGGTTTGTGTTCGATGTTCTGTTCGCGGCGGAAACGCACGGCATTCGGCAGGAATGTTCGCAGCAGGGGAAAATTCAACTCCTTGATAACCGCCTCGTAAACCTCATACAGTTCGGATTTTTCGCGCCCATCCACCAGATTCCACAACAGATACATCGCTTTGATGTTGGTTTTGCCGGAGGCAACAATATTGTCCCTGACAGAGATCAGGTAGTCTAAAGTACTCTCCATGACCACACGGGAGGCGGCGATCGGCGCGATAAGGTAATCCATGTGCGCCAGGGTATGGATCAAATTCTCGTCGTTCATCGTCCCCGGCAGGTCGAAGAAGATGATGTCGAAACCCGTTTCGGATTCTTCCTCCAACTGTTCAGCATCGGTAATCGCATTTAAGGTGCTGCTTTCCACAATGGGCCAGGCTTTTTTGTCGAGCCTTGAAAATTGCTCGTAAGCCATTCCTCTGTAGAATTCATCTTCCAGCGCCACTTTCAGGTCGCGCTCCCGCATATTAAAAATGCTGAGTTGCGGAAAATCGCAGTCGATCACCGCTACATTGTAGCCCCTTTCGTAATGCAGATAGCTTGCGACCAAAACGGTCAGGGTTGTTTTTCCGGCTCCACCCTTCTGGGTAGAGAATGCCACATAAACCGGTTCCTTTTTGCTTCTTTCCTTTTCCATTGTTTTTGATTTTTAGTTTGTTAGTTATTAAATTGTTCACCCAACCAAAGAGTCGCTGTTTTCTGTCAATGCCGCTTTGTGTCCGCAAGTATTTATTGTCACCCATATTTGTCTTTCCGCTTTTGCACTTTGTCAATTATTCTGTTTTGCAGAACATTATCTGCTTTTATCACTGCCGGTTCATCGGCTCATACAATCATAAACGCAAAGCATTTTTTCAGTATGACAGTGCTTATGTACGACTGTACGACAGCATATATTTTTATTCCCATTTTTACGATTTTCCGAATATGTACAGACTTCAAAAAACAGGTCAGTAAATCCTCTTCGACCGCAAAGGAAAATCATCTTTTCCGGATTGGCATCATCTTTCCGGAGGCTGGTAGCTTCTGGCTTCGAGTGGCGTCATCATTTGATATACAATGCGTTAATTAAGCCTGTAACTTTGTCGGCGTGTTACGTTACGGCCGGTTCGGAGTGGCTTTTAAGCATCGGCCACCCCTCACCGAAATCGCTCTTCGGATAGGAACTTTTACCCTTCAGGATCGAGGGTAAAACTTGCCCCTTGCGGGCAAATGACATTCGCATTTGGGCGAACGGCAAGGTATGTTTCGCGTAACGCGAAACGTTTTCCGTAACCGGAAAACCCTTGCCCTTGCCGGGAACCAAACCATCTCCGAAGTCGATGGTTTAAGGCGCGCACGGAGAGTTCGACCGCCGCTGAAGAATTTGAAGTATGAATGAAGTTAAAGAACTCCGTTCGCGGGGAAAAGGCGGGCGGCCGCCCAAGAACGATCCGGCGGGGAACTGCCTGATGGTGCGTTTTACCGATGCGGAATACGCCCGGTTTCTCTCGATGTTCGAGCAGTCGGGCATTCGCTCCAAGGCACGTTTTATCCTTGCCCGTATCTTCGGAGAGCCGTTCCGGGTTGTCAAAACCGATAGCTCGACGGTCGATTTTGTTATGAAACTCTCCGCCCTGTACGGGCAGATCCGCTCCGTGGGCGTAAACTATAACCAGGTCGTGAAGCAGCTTCACACCACCTTTGGGGAGAAAAAGGCGCTTTCGTTGCTCTACAAACTGGAGCAAGAAACCATCGAGTTGTCGAGAATCGGGCGCGAAGTATTGCAGTTGTGCGAAGCGTTCAAGTCCAAAATCGTGTAAAAAGATGGTGGCGAAGATCACTCTTAGTAATAACCTGTATGGCGCTTTAGCCTACAATCAGGAGAAGATCGACGCCGGTCTGGGCCGTATTCTGGAGACCAACCGCGTTTTAGTTCCTGCCGACGGGCGGTTTTCCTTGGGGGATTGTATGCGGGATTTTGAACGTACAATGCCTTCACAGATCACTACCACGCGCGGAATTATCCATATCTCCCTGAACCCGCACCCGGAGGACAATCTGACCGACAACCAACTGACCGACATCGGACGGGAGTATATGGAGCGCATGGGCTTCGGTAACCAACCCTATATGATCTTCAAACATGAGGACATAGACCGTCGGCATTTGCATATAGTTTCCACCCGTGTGCGTAGCGACGGGACGCTTATCAGCGACAAGAAGGATTTTGAGCGGAGCCGCAAGATCACCGACGATCTGGAGCGGAAATATGGTCTTCACCCGAAAGAGAAACGGCAGGGCGAGACATGGCAACTCAGACCGGTGGATGCCTCGCGTGGCGATCTGAAAAAGCAAGTCGCCAACGTCATCAAGCCGCTGGCGACCGTGTATAAATTCCAATCGCTCTCCGAATACCGGGCGTTACTATTGCTATATAATATAGGCGTGGAGAAAGTCGAGGGAAATAATCAGGGGCACAAGTACACGGGGCTGGTTTATTCGGCATTGGACGCTGACGGCAACCGCACCGGCAAGCCGCTCAAATCATCCCTGTTCGATAAGACGGTCGGCGTCGAGGCATTGGAGGGATGGATGGAGAAGTCGAAAGCAGAGATCAAAGCGAAAGCTATTGTCGCCAATACCCGAACCATCGTTTCTGCGTCCCTTGCAGGCTCTCGCACAGGCAGTGAGTTTCGGGCGGACTTACGAGGGAAAAGTATCGACTTGGTATTACGCCGTAATGATGAAAGACGCCTTTACGGGGTAACATTTATCGACCACAACAGCCGGACAGTGTTGAATGGCTCCGCACTGGGTAAGGAATTTTCGGCGAATGCTATCGGCGCACGGTTCGCGGATTTTTCAACGGGCGAAAATCACCGCGAGGATATGCAACCCACTCTCCCTTCGCTAACGACAGAAAACCCCCATATGGGCGTAGACTCCAGTTCACCTTCAATTCCAACGGAAAACCCCCGTACAGCCATGCAGTCCGACCCCAATGACAGGCAGCAGTCCCCGGCCAACCAACCGGCAGCCGACGGCTCACGGAAATCTACATATGGCGACAGCCAATCCGTATTTGTGAATGGAGATAACCGATCCGTATCCGCGAAAGACCATGCTGGGGACGATTCGCCTTTGGGTGGCCTGCTCTCCGTGCTGACACCCGAGCCGGATCAGTATGATGACAACCGCCCTATTCCTGTGCGCCGAAAGAAGAAAAAACGGAAATACGGGCGGCAAATGTAATATACATAGAACCTTAACGACAACTAAAATCCAAAAGAATTATGCAACAGGAAGATGATCTGCGCGGTCTGGCTAAGGTGATAGACTTTTTGCGGGCGCTCTCGATTTTGTTCGTGGTAATAAACGTTTACTGGTTCTGCTACGGGGCCATGCGCGAATGGAGGCTCGACATCGGCGTTGTCGACAAAATCCTGCTCAATTTCAACCGCACTGCGGGATTGTTCACCTCGATCCTGTGGACAAAGATCTTTGCCGTCGTGTTCCTCGCTTTGTCCTGTCTGGGAACAAGGGGAGTGAAAAATGAGAAGATCACTTGGAATAAGATATACTTCTGTCTGATCTTCGGGTTTATCTTCTTCTTTCTGAATTGGTGGCTGCCGGGTTTACCTCTTCCGCCGGCAGCCCCCGCAGGGCTCTACATCTTCACGATGACCGTCGGCTATATCCTGTTGCTTATGGCGGGGGTGTGGATGAGCCGCCTTTTGAAAAACAGGATGATGGACGACGTATTCAACAATGAGAACGAATCCTTCATGCAGGAAACACGACTGCTCGAAAACGAATATTCCGTCAATCTGCCCACTCGGTTCTATTATAAAAAGAAGTGGAATGCCGGATGGATAAACATCGTAAACCCTTTCCGTGCCGCTATCGTGCTGGGCACTCCGGGTAGCGGTAAGAGCTATGCTGTTGTAAATCAATTTATAAAACAGCAGATAGAAAAGGGCTTTTCGATGTATGTGTATGATTTCAAGTTTCCCGACCTTTCGACCATAGCCTACAACCACCTGCTGAACAACCGAGAGGGGTACGCGAAAGTCCCGACGTTCTATGTGATAAACTTCGACGATCCGTCGCGCTCGCACCGCTGCAACCCGATCAATCCCGAATTTATGACCGCCATATCGGATGCGTATGAGAGCGCCTATACCATCATGCTGAACCTCAATAAGACGTGGGTGCAAAAGCAGGGGGATTTCTTTGTAGAATCCCCCATCATCCTCTTTGCCGCTATTATCTGGTATCTGCGCATCTATAAGGACGGGAAATATTGTACATTCCCCCATGCCATAGAATTTCTGAACAAGCGTTACGAGGATATTTTCCCGATCCTGACCTCTTACCCGGAGTTGGAGAACTATCTCAGTCCATTCATGGATGCGTGGCTCGGCGGGGCACAGGATCAACTCCAAGGGCAGATAGCATCTGCCAAAATACCGCTCTCCCGTATGATAAGTCCACAGCTCTATTGGGTGATGAGCGGCGACGAATTTACCCTTGACATCAACAACCCCGACGATCCGAAGATTCTGGTTGTCGGCAACAATCCCGACCGGCAGAATATCTATTCGGCGGCCCTGGGATTATACAATTCCCGTATCGTGAAACTGATTAACAAGAAAGGGCGGCTAAAAAGTTCGGTCATCATAAACGAGTTGCCGACTATCTATTTCAAAGGATTGGATAACCTGATCGCTACCGCCAGAAGCAACAAGGTGGCCATACTGTTGGGTTTTCAGGACTTTTCGCAGTTGAAACGCGACTATGGCGACAAGGAAGCCGCCGTGGTGATGAACACCGTGGGTAATATCTTTAGTGGCCAAGTGGTGGGCGACACGGCCAAAACCTTATCTGACAGGTTCGGAAAAGTCCTGCAAAAGCGGCAGAGTATGACGATCAATCGCAACGATAAATCTACTTCTATCTCGACGCAGATGGACAGTCTGATACCCCCATCTAAAATCTCCAACCTGACACAGGGTATGTTTGTCGGGGCTGTGGCGGACAATTTCGACGAGCGGATCGAGCAGAAGATTTTCCATTGCGAGATCGTAGTAGATAACCAGCGGGTTGCCGCCGAAACTAAAGCGTACCGCGAAATCCCTATCATCACCAACTTCATAGATGACAACGGTATTGACAGGATGAGGGAAACGATCCAGGGAAATTACAACCGTATCAAAGCCGATGTAAAGCAAATTGTTGCCGACGAGTTAGAATTGATAAAAAAAGATGAAAAGTTTTCTTACCTCTTTCCGAAGAAGGAAGAATAGTCGTCGACGAAAATGGACTGTGTCGGTCGCCAATCTGGGTAGAGCATCTCAGCAACTGATCATTATCTTTCCAGAAAGGTTTCGGCTGTTCCGAAAACCGCTCCTCAATCTAAAAAATTGAGGATTATTTACCTCCCATAACGGAGATGTTCGACTATTCGGCCATTGACGAGACAGACTCCCGTCCGAGTTGCTCGCTGGCCGAAGCGCTCGAAAAACAGGACTTGTTTATCAACTCCACTCTCGCAAACCTCGGCTGCGACCTGCTCTGGAAGTTGTTCCGCGAGGGCATGATCGAGTACCGCGGCCTCTATCTCAATATCGAAACGATGAGGGTGAATCCTATTAGCGTCTGATCTTACTCATGCATTTTATGCTTAAAAAGCTGTTCAAAAACTTTTTGAGTAGCCTTTTCGTATTTTTCGACGATATTCCTGAAAATATTACGCTTTCGTAACACAATATTGTCATTTTTTATATAAATTTGATATGGATTACTTTAACAGGTATCAAGTATTAAAATAGGAGCTATGCCGATGGTCTAATTTAACAATTCGTAATATGCATTGGTGGAGTAATATTCAGCGCTGGTGGCACAGCCGCCAAGGTGCAAAGAAAAAGTATTGTTCTGAGCTGGCAGACAATCGCTTGGAGTTGTTACGCAGGATAATCGAGTTGGCGTATATTCATGAGCCTCACAAGGATATCTTCTATAATAAAGTGTGCGAGCTGGTCGGCATTGCAGAACTGAAACGCCGTCATATTGTGGATTTTGAAGCCTACCGCAAACTTCACGGCAAATCCCCGCTCGGCAAAGACGACCTCGAATTTCACTGTTTGCTCGAAGCCGGCTTCACTCCCAAGGAGTTGGGCGTTATCTACGGCCATTCGAACCCTGTTTCGATCTATGTGAAGAAGCACCGGATCATGAGCAAGCTGAAATCCGCTCCGGGTGACAAATAGCTCTATGACATCGGGGCGGCAGGGCATTGCCGGTAAGTTACATTGTAACCCTGCAACGGTTCGAAAGTTACGCCCACCGTTATGCCCCCCTGCTTATCGGTCCAGCGGTCCTCACCTGACGCTACCAGCACTTTGTCAAAGTGCTTGCGCAGGGTTTTCACGAGGACTTCGTCCTCTGTCAGGAGCGAGGCTTCCCGGCATTCGAACCGCATCCCGGCAGTACTGAATTTATACGCCGAATAGAGCCCACCGTGCTCTATGGAGACCCAAAATGCCGGAACGCGGTCGGCATTTTCCGGACGAAGGTCTTCGGCGACGGCGATGATCGTAGCCTTGTCGAAGCGTTCCTCCATCAAATCGTCGAGGTTTTTCCCCAGCGCACCCACAAAATATTCATAATGCTCCTGCGGGGAAACGGGTGTTTTCAAATTTTCTTTTGCCATAATATCAGGTTTTATAGCCAACGCCAACAATTTCGACAATTATCATGCCAAAAGAGGCGCGGGTTAATCTACTTATCGATCCTCGAGGTCTTAGGAAACCTTCACAGCAAATAAGAGAAAAATCCCGCGCCCGAAACGGGCGCCGGACGGATCTCTTTACTTGCTGTGAGTGAAAGTTCCTAAGTTTCGAGAAGCAATAAAGAAACGTCAGCGCGTCAATATTTGTTGTTCGCTAGTTTATTTTCCAATTCTTATGGTTTAGGTGAAACATCGTCATATCGGCATTTCCAAGGGCAAAGATAGCGACTTTGTATATATTTTAAGTAATCCCATGCAGTTGGATGTGACGAAACGATAGAGCGGCCAAAACACAGGAGTGAAAAAGGCAACGTGCTAATATCTATAATATTACAAATAAAACCAGCGCTATCAACGTCCTCTTTTTTGTAACCAACATACAGTCAGTTGAATAACCGCACAAAATTTCTTGTTAATAAAATATATTTGTAATTTACTAATTATTAGAACAATACGATCGGCTTGTTAATATGAAAAACCGGCCCGAAAGCTATGAAAGCAGATTCTGAAAGGGTAAATTTGTTATTAGAATTTTTGAAGTACATCTGTAAAAATAATACTATATTATGGTAAGACTTTACTCTCTTCTTAAGAAACATGGCCTGCGGTTGAAAGAACGCCGCTTGCGGGGCTTTTCCCTGCCGGAGCTGCTGATCGTGCTGGTGATAATCGGCATTCTGGTGCTCATCGCCCTTCCCAACCTTATGCCTCTGATCTCGAAGGCCAAGAGCACCGAGGCGCAGCAGCAGTTGGTCTATCTGCACACGCTCGAGAAGAACGAGTTTTATGCCCATTCGCGTTACAGCGGCTCGCTCGACGAGTTGGGCTTCGAGCAGTCGAAGCTGGTCACCGACGGGGGTAACGCCAACTACCGCATCGAGATCGTGCAGGCCGACGAGCACGGCTTCAAGGCCACGGCCACGGCGGTGGTCGATTTCAACGGCAACGGGCAGTATAATGTCTGGGAGATCGACCAGGACAAGAATTTACGGGAAGTGGTCAAGGATTGAGGGTGTGGGAACGAAATCGAGATCGAGATCGAGGCGGTCGAGGATTAAGGCGGCCGCAGGTTGAGAGGTTGGATGGTAGATATGAAAATGCGATGCGTGTGAGGGCTTTGGAGACCATATTATACTTGCTGCCGCTGGTGCCTTTGGCAGCGCTTGTGGTGGGTGATTTCCGCGAGCGGCGGATCGGTGTG
>Ga0123354_10011830_pt1 | contig 13510 bp, 13 predicted proteins | sample TergutLab28metaG_2_FD_97872 | JGI IMG/M metagenome (GOLD analysis project Ga0123354, IMG submission 97872) | Labiotermes labralis P4 segment gut microbial communities from Petit-Saut dam, French Guiana - Lab288 P4 | ecosystem: Host-associated > Arthropoda: Insects > Digestive system > Gut ... | reverse complement strand
GGGTATATGGGCTGGATTGGGCTGGCCCAGGATAGGGACAGGTGGCGGACGCTTGTGAGTGCGGTAATGAACCTTCGGGTTCCGTGAAGTGCGGGGAATTTCTTGACTAGCTGCAAACCAGTTTGCTTCTCAAGGACTCTGCACCATGGAGTAAGTAAGTAAGCAAAACCGTCGCGCGTCATAAGAATTTTAATTTGTAGCCTATCTGGTTCTACCACAATTTTTTTTTCCACATTATCTCATAAAAGGCATGACTTTCGGGGGAAAAAGTTACTGAACATAAAATGTGTGTTTTGATTTTCTCTACAACTCTATCTGAAACACTTCTCATTCTACGAAGTAATCAGCGAGTTATTATTATATTCCGGTCCCATAAAAACAATGAGCTGTTTTATAAAGTAAGGGTAATTCTGGTGGTCGCAGTGTTTGTGTATTTATTTACGCGCAGACTGACGGTCAGTTACAAAGCCAGCACGAGCACACACCGCACCAGGCCTTCTGTGATTTATGGTGGACAAAGTGGCACTGGCACAGGTTTTTCTCCAAGTACTTCGGTTTTCCCCTGTCAGTATCACACTACGAATGCTCCATACGCACATTTCTTTTGCCTAACCGCCGACTGACGAACTGAAAACGTCTATTCGTTTTTCTACACACACACACACTCACACGCACGCACACACACACACAAAAGTAGAAGCCAGACATGAACAAAGCACACAACAAAACAACAAATTCAATAATTATAAAATGTGCAATTTCAATTATACCTCTGACAATAGCCTTATTACTATTATTATTCATATTAATTTAGCATTTTATACTCTTGGTTTCTTCTATTAATTTTATATTTGTCAAATGTTAGACCTAAATTAGGGTACACATCTCCAGTTTGGATTTCCATTATCTCTATTGTAGATTGAAACTAATGAGCGCAAGCAGATAAAGTCCGACGTTCAGGTGACCGTGCATCGTGATAAATTCTTATAATATCACCAACTAGATGCACTAATTTCTCAAATTTATTTTTGGAATAAAACTCTACATGTTTCGGACAGTTTCTCTGTCCATCATCATATGTCATACAGGTTTGTTGTGTGTACAGTGAAAAAACTCCTGATGATGGACAGAGGAACTGTCCGAAACATGTAGAGTTTTATTCCAAAAATAAATTTGAGAAATTAGTGCATCTAGTTGGTTTTATTATAAGAAGATAAATTTTGTAGCTCATTGGTAGAACCATTCTTTTCTCCAGACAGTGAAAGGCGACACGCTAAAACCCTTCACACAATTAACCCTTTACAGACGAAGCGCAGACCGCTTTATTTAAAGACCCAGTCCGTACCGCGCTGTAAACACTTTTCATGTCGGTTATAAAAACCAATCAGTTTGTGCTGTAAGTGGCACAAGTCGCTGTTTGTTCTCAGATAAATACAAAACACATAAATACAGCGTGGGCAGAGCGTAAAGTTGTTGAATGTTAAACTGTTGGTGCATCACGTGACCGGTAGGCTGTAAAAGCTTAAGTTTCCGACTTCCCATGACAGCAGATATGAACTTCATGAACTTTTTGTCACTAATGTTTCCTTGTATTCTAAATCTTGTCCATTTTCCATGGAAATCCGTGGTCCTCAATTACCCACTTGGAAACTCCGAGAATGCCCTTTGTCTCATGTTAGTCCAGTCCTCAAAAACTGTCCCTCCGCCAGGTCTTCCACTGACGCGAATTCAGTTTCAAGTGATTTAGATGTATTTATTTTCTTTCTTCCTGTCCTACTGCAGGCCTGGAGAGGCTGTTGGAACTCCAAGAGGTTGGGAATGCCTGAATGATTTACATGTCTGCAGAATGCAGATTAAGTACGCTTAGATTTGATATTATTATTATCCATTATTACGAGGTGTCCTAATGAATTCTTTTAGTATTATTTTTGTTTGTTTTTCCTTTCTGTGTCTGTCTGTTGAGCTGTTTCGGTTATTGACCGTCTGACTGTTCACTTGGCCCATTAATAAACAGGAATTAAATTGAATTATTATTATTATTATTATTAGTGGTAGTAGAAATATAGTAGTAGTATTAGTAGTAATGCCGGTCCCAGTGGCCGTGCGGTCTAAGGCGTAGGTCTACGGCCGCTCGCGTTCTGAGATCGTGAGTTCGAATCCCACCGGGGGCATGGATGTGTGTGTGTGAGTGTTGTGTGTTGTAAGCTAGAGGTCTCTGTGACGAGCTTATCACTCGTCCAGAGGAGTCCTACCTACTGTGGTGCGATGTTGTGTATGATCTAGAAACCTCAAGAATGAGGAGGCCATGGCCCGCGTTGGGCCGCAGCGCCACAGGGGGGAAAAATGAGTAGTAGTAGTATAGTAGTTTTAGTAGTAGTAGTGGTAGTAAAGCAAAGCAATCCCTTTACAGGCCTGGACAGGCCCTGAGGGTTCCAAGAGGTTGAGGCTCCTAGATATAAAAACAATGGGCACATGAAGATGGTAAGGCTGTCAGCCCTATGCACCGGCCGCCTTTACCCCCAAGAAATATTCCTGATACTCATTTCTGTTAGAGGCTGATTCGACCCCAGGGCTATATAGTGTGGCCGGAAGGATTATGTCAATGAAAAATTTCAATGACACCATCGGGAATCGAACCCGCGACCTTCCGGCTTGTAGCGCAGTGCCTCAACCAACTGCGCCACCGCGTGCCCCCAGTAGTAGTAATAGTGGTAGTAGTAGTATAGTAGTAGTTGTAGTAGTAGTAGTAGTTGTCGTACTAGTAAATAAGCTAATGGACAACTTAAGCGAAACAGTTTGCGTTCTATAGATATCAATGACTGTACAAAAATCAGCACCTCGTACGCCTCAAGCAAAGAAAAAATTTTTCCATAAACTGCGAATATTAAACACCGAAAACTCCGAGTAGGAAAACGAAGTCCAACATTGTCAAACATGTAAAGGCAAAATTTGAAACCGAAGTAAATATTAACAACAGGAATCTGACTGTCCATGTGATGCGCTTCTCACGTGCGGTGTATAGAGTTGAGCAGAGCACAGCACTAGCACAGATACGAGTGAACGAAACTTCGAGCGAATAACGGACGAGAAGAACAGTGAAGTTCCGCCGCATGCGTTCCAACATGCTGGCATCAGCTGACTTCAACTGAACTCCAAACAGAGTGTATCCTGAGATCTCAGTAAGGTTAAATATCACATGAAACGGTCAAGGAAAGAACAAAAAGTAGGATACAGTGCGAATAGTCCCAACAGCTTGAGGGTTTACGGAAGAACAGTAATCAACATGATGCTGAAAATGAATTTAGAAACCTTATCCTGCTAACGTGGAGAATATGGTGAGACCCTACTAATGCCAGCAAATGGCAGATGGGATTTAACTTGGCGTTTAAAGGGTTAATACAGTCAGTTCGATTCAGAAAGTCAGTACTCAATAGTATGTCAGATTTTCTCAAGAAAGACACGACTCTTTTTTTTATTCATGTCAATTTTAATTACGTTAGCAGTGCAAAAACAACGTATGTAATCTTTTTCCTACTGAAAGTGATAAAAAAAATCAGTAGGACACTTAACATCACGAAAAATGTCAGTACCAAAAAGAAGAAACTTGGAGTATTTAGCAGCCTTGTACAATTCTTTTATGAATATGTTAAAAAGGGAACGCCACAAACCGAGCCTTTCGCAACAACAGACAGCACTCCGCAAGGTGACGAAATAAAATGGAAAAATACGATCACGAGACCACTTTACACAGCTATCAGATAACCCAAGAGCACTCACAGTATATACATAGGCTATATGAATAAGCGATGTGTAAGGAACAAGGCCAGAGCAATGTAAAGACCACAATATGTAAGTCAACTGGAAGCTGAGAACTAATTACAGGGGGTGTAACACAATAGTATAAACAACCAACTAGATGCAACAATAACAATTAATAAATAATTTCAATCAATTCAACATGTTTCGGGCGATATTTTCGCCCATCCTCAGGAGCACTAGACAGTGTTTACAGCTTGTGGTATAATGTACCGACGATGCTGCCTGCTGGTGACAGGTCACCAGCAGGCAGCATCGTCGGTGCATTATACAACAAGCTGTAAACAAAGTCCAGTGCTCCTGAGGATGGGCGAAATTATCGCCCGAATCATGTTGAGCTGATTGAAATTACTAATAAATTGTTATTGTTTTATCTAGTTGGTTGTTTATACTATTGAATCAGAGATGCACGGTCACACAAACATCAAATATAGGGGGTGTAAATTCAACGTAAGCTATTGAAATGGTATCGGTAGACCTGGGTTTAGTGAGACCTTGTTGGCAAAGACTGAATTTAAACTTTAAGTAATATAAAACACTTGTCATGCAATGCAAATTCAGATACTTTGGAAAAAGTGTTAAGAGTAGGTATGGGTCTTGTTACTAACAGCGGTGTTGTTGCCTTCATTTAAAAAACGAATAACAGGAGCTTGCATCCATGAGGTTAGACGGTGCCATGGACATAAGCTGAGATGCAGCACGTATTTTTGAGCGGGTACAAGGATATCAGAACAGCCCTTTATCGCGAAACCAAAGATAACATCAAATCCTACTAATTTGGTAGGCATTAAAATTTTGGAGGTATTACGAATTTCCAAATTAGAAAGGAGAACTGAATATAAATATTCAGGAGACAGAAGACTGGATCCGAACATCCTCGCTACAGAAGTGTAGCCAATCATTTTTAGTATAGCTGTTTCTTAGGATTGCTGGCGTCAGTTACGGACGGTTCATGGCCATGCGTTGTAAGTTAATATGTCAAAGTATATTCAGGACCGTAGGTGATAGGTAGGAGGGGAGAGATTTAAATGAGAAAACGTTAGCAGCGGACAACGGACGCTAGCAGTCCAGTGCGAATTCAGTCGCGTACGAGTGCGGTGTAAGTAGGAGTACAGAGAAGTGACAGTGTCAGTTTCCTAGAAATGATCTAGTTGTTTTACTGGATATAGCGCTCAATTATTTTATATCAACAATAAATTGAGTAAATTAAACAAAAAGTAAAAAAAAAAGAAATAATTAAAACTAAATGTGATTCGGTGAACCACACCCGTTTCCCGAAAGAGGATCACCTACCAGACTGAGCGCTTCGGGGCAACAAAATTACGAAGGGTGATCGTGCAAAGAAGATATCTGGTATAGAGATAGTCCGTCAGCAACGACGTAACAAAAATGGGCAACGCGTTTTGGAATTTTAGGTTTCTGAAGTCCCTTCGGGGAAGACTTACTAAAATCAGAAGAGAAAGAATTAGCGAAGCGCAAGCTAGAGTTAGTAGAAGTGCCGGTTGTTGGATTGGACAACGCTGGCAAAACAAAACTATATGCGTCAGTACAGAGGTGTTTATGTGTTTGGCAAATTGAGGGATACGTAAAATTTTGAGAGAAATGGACCCAGCAGGAATGAGAGTATTATTTCATGATAACCTAAAAATTACACTTTACCGGGCTGCTGATAAGTCCCTAGCCCGACCAGGAACCAAACAAGCTCAGAGGCATGTCAGGGACGCTCGCGATTGCAACAACATCGAGACGCGAGCTGTCAAGTTTTTTTTTCCTGCAAGGCAAGGCGCCGAAGGAAATTCATGTCAATCTGACAGAAACATTAGCTTGTGTCCTTCCTGGTCGAGCTAAGGACTTATCAGCACCACTGTATGTTTAGAATAAACCCCTCCCTCAAAACCAGCATCCAGATATTCTGCAGTTGACGATTCCACTGTCCTGGGAAGTTGCGCTGTTTTTTTGGGGGGTCAAAAGTTCCCTAAATTTAGACGAAAATTACAGCCTTCTTCTTCAGGCGGAATCAGTACAAGAACAGCCTTGACTCTTTTCACTAGATCCTTCGGAATATTGGGAACCATTTACGCAACAACAGAGCGTAACATCCCAGAAGATTCGAATCTTCAGCAATTCCGCTGTGAGAACGGCAAACCTCGCATAATTTAGACCAGTCGATCTCAGACTCTTAATGTCTCTGGGACCCTTGTGACTAAATCTGAATTTCTGCAGTACCCTTATGAATTCAGTTGTATTTTTGGGGGCAAAAATAAAAGCAATTTTTGGAACGAACTTCCATTAAAAAAAAAATAAAATAAAATATTTACGCATGTTAAAAGTAACCCAAATTTTATTAGCCGTAATTCGCACTGAAAAAAAAATCAACTCTGATTACGTAAAAGGATTGGGAGAAATTACAGTAATCAAAGTTATATTTACCAATTTCATTATAAAGAAATTTGCTTGCGGAACCCCTGAGAGCCACCCCCGAACCCCCCCCCCCCTGAGCTCCTTCGATAATACTTTGAGTACCACTATCATAGAATTACCCACAGGAAAAAAAATACTGTATCAGCTAGGCCTAATACAAATGGTTTTTGTGCCCTACAGCGTAGACATGGGCCAGTGGCCTGAAGGCAGTGGAATTCTAGCCATTGAGCTGATCTTTCCATCCCAATATGTGGAGCAGAGCGAGATGGAAATCTACGACAGCGTATCAGCAGGAAAATACACAGTGGGACTTGGGCAGGGAAAGATGGGTTTCTGTACTGATAGAGAAGACATCAACTCCCTCTGTCTTACTGTTGTTAGCAAACTCATGGAGAGGAACAAAATTGGTGAGTATTAACAAGATGCTGAATGGTTTGTTTTAGAAGTAAATTCAGCTGTAAAAACAACCACTACAATAACTTTTGGATTCTTGACCCTTGAAGATGGGACCGATAGGTTGTCTCTTAACGTAGGTAAAGAATTACCATCACTCGCTGCGTAATAACCCACAAGAGCGCAGTTCTCATCTGCTTCACGGAGTAAGCCTGAAATCACGTAGGAATTGCGCTGGGTCTGAAAGGGCCAGTTTGTACAATCGGCGGATGATGATACTTCCGAGAAAGACGAAAACATACGCAACGCAGTAGGGCCCCGGTAATTTTTACCGGCTCCCTTCCCCCAACTTTCTCGACGGCACTGGGCTTAGGACACACTTCATTCCAGGCAGCAGTTTTTCAAAGAATGACTCTTCTCTCATCAATTCCGATCATTGCAACTTGAACATTAAAGATAACACTAATCCCTTACAACGCCTCGCGGATCACACGCATGTGAAATTTCGGAATCCTAATCGTGTCATTACAGCCGGTCCCAGTGGCCACGCGGTATAAAGCGTAGGTCTGCGGCCGTTCGCCTGCTGAGAACGTGGGTTCGAATCCCACCGGAGGCATGGATGTTTGTCTGTTGTGAGTGTTGTGTGTTGTCAGGTAGAAGTCTCTGCGACGAGCTGATCACTTATCCAGAGGAGTCCTACCGACTGTGATGGGTCGTTGTGTGTGATCTAGAAACATCAAGAACGAGGAGGCCATGGCTCGCGTTGGGCCGCAGCGCCACGGGGGGGAAGGGGAATCCTGTCATTAGTAGCCCTTTTGGTGGGTCCCCCATAAGCTTACTTCCATGCAGGTAACAAGAGAGTAGTTACGGCTGAAGGCTTAGAAAGCAAACCCTGAACGTTAAAGCAGGCCGACAGAATCGTACCTAGAAGCAGGTTTTACTTGTTATCGCTTGTGATGCAAGAAGGAAGCATTGTTTTTAGTAGACTGCGTATTTACGTCAGTCTTCGTACGACGTGATTCGGTCAGTCAAGAAACCATACGCAATGAAAGTGGATAAATTATACAGCAGTACGCAAATTACGCGTTTTTTGGCTTCTCCCGCGGTGTAATCGAGTTTTTCGCTCCGTGTCGTGTGTTGGTAGCTGGTTAGAAACGCTTCGGGACAATCTATCCTTTCCATCAACGGCCGAGTATTCTTCTTGGACTGACTGACCCTTGAAGATGGGAGAAATAAGTGGTCCCGAAACGCCGTTAAACGGCTACCAACCTACGACCCGCAACATTCCACAAGAGCGAAGACCGCAATTTACTTCGACTCTATAGGACTCTGACGAAGGTACATGACTTGCTGACTTGCTGACTTGCTTTTGCCCTTTGCCCATCGTCTAACTTGCAGGTATATTAAAAGGCTTAACCAAGAGTTGAAATATTAAATCCGTTAACCATTGTAATATTTGTATAAGATTTTAATATTTGTATTTTAAATCTCCCTTTGCACAATTATGACATAAACAGCCATTACTGTATTATTATTTGTTGAATACCTTCCCTGAAGATGGCCGGAAATGGTCGAAACATCTAGGATGACTACCACATGTTTGTATATTATTGTATCTAATTGCTGTTCATTTGTTGGAGTACATATGGAGCCTTGTGTTACTGCAGGGAACGTGGATGATTTTAAATGTGTGTGTGTGTGTGTGTATATATATATATATATATATATATATATATATATATATACACACACACACAAACATATACTCATGGGATATACTATGGGGTGGACGGTCCGGGATCGAATCCCGATTTTCCGCCCGTCCAGACCGGCTCTGGGGCCCACCCAGCCTCCTGTAAAATGGGTACCGGGTGTTTCCCGGGGGTAGAGGCGGCCGGGGCGTGGAGCTGACCACTCTACCCCCATCTAGTGTGCCGAGGTCCTAGAAAGAGTTGTGCTATACATCTACTCACCCTAAGGGCCTTCGTGGGTGTGTTAGGGCGTTGTTATTTTTATGTAAAGAACACAATGCTCAACGTCTAAGTCGACTTCGTTTTTGCTAAATTTATCGGGCGCACTACCTTGAAACTTTCTGCCCACCTAACCATCTCGCAATTTCTTACAGACCACACTTCATGCACAGTTTGTGGACATATTCGTAATCCACGAACACGCAAATTTCACATTGTTTGATACAGTCAAAAAATATTAAATATTTTATTGCATTGGAACCTGACGTCGCAGGAAGAAGTTTATATAATAAATTATTACATCATAGCAAAACACATTAGAATATGATATGTGGCGCGCATATTATTATGTAAGTGTAAACACGTATAAAGCAGTAATTATTAAAAAAAAAAGACCAAGCGTTTTTTGCTTGAATTATCCGTCATTCAAGTTGCATCTTAGCGTAAAAACTTCACCCAAACGAAAAACATTAAATATTATAATTCTGTTTCTGTATCTTTGACTTAATTGCCCGATACGCAAAAACCCGTCTTTTTTTGCGCCTGTTACTTTATAATCTATTGCCTGTCCGCCTTTGCCAGATTGTCCTAAATAACCTTGTAATTAGCAAGATTTTCAGAAACAGCGTGTCAGATACGAAATTTGTTTGGATTTCCTATACATCTTATCTGAAACTTCTCCAATTTCATGACGAATTCAGAAAGATTTTATCATAAACTTACTTTGGTCTTGACGTGATGCGCTTCATAACTTTGTCCACTTTAAACCAAATCTCAATTCTTCCTACAGATTTCAGTAGCAGTCCTCAATAAATCAATCCACGAAAATTCGTTCAATATTAGATGGGTTGTTCGAGCGGAAGGAAGGTGAGACGTGACAAACCTAACAGAAGCGTTCGCAACTTTGCGAACCCGCCTAAAATGGAGTGTTTTTCTATCTGGCGCACCCCGATGTTAGGAAGGGCACTCTTCCTTAGAAGGATCCCAGGGCAACGTGCAGATGAATATGAGCATGGAGCAATGTTGGAAAGTTACCGACAGAAGAACATCTACGCACTCGCAGGAAGCCTTTAGTCTGTTCCTTTATTTATTACCAAAAATCTCGTATTGATCGGCCCGGGATCGAAGTCGGCGTCATCGTCGATAGGCGGAAGACTAAACGCCTAAATCATGGAATGGGACTAAAATGGAAATTAAACTAAATTGTTAATCTTATGCGTATTGGACCGTGCATCATCTTGATATTTGAATAAAGGTTGACCAACTAGATGACACTTGCTTTATAATGTACTGCTCAACATGTTTCAGACGTTAATACGTCCATCTTCAAGAGCTAGCGAGTAGTGGTTCAGCCTACACTCGGATACCACATCACCAACAGCCAATCCCGCTACATAACATCAGCACGCCTCAAGTCAGCCTACACATCACAACAAGTACTCGCTAGCTCCTGAAGATGGACGTATTAACGTATAAAACATGTTGAGCAGTAGATAATAAAGCAAGTGTCATCAAGTTGGTCAACCTTTATTCAAATAAACTGAATTGTATTTAAAAGCTATATAATATTAATAAAAAAAGCACTTTTTAAATTAATGTGTTAATTCAGTTCTTCTTGTCTTCCACATGTTTCGAACATCTTATGTTCATCATCAGGAAGACTACACTGTACATGCAGCCTTATATGGTATGTTTTCCATACATTTATGCAAGCAGCCTAGCGGGTTGAAGGATGTGCCTCGATCCATACCTTATAAGGCTGCATGTACAAGTACAAAGAGCATACATTTAAAAGGTCAATTTCGCATTGCACAGTAAAGAAGCCCCGCCTTTGTTACAAACTCATTTACGCATGATGTGTGGACATAATTCATGTTTGTTCAGAGACTTATACAAAATGCACAAATAGAGTCTGAGGACGGTAGGTAAATCTTTTTACTTTAACCTTTTGGCGCCGGAATTATTTTTTTTTAATTTTAGCACACCCTGTATATAAAATGTGAATAACACAGGAACCAAATATGTTAGAATTATGAAACAAAATGCATTTTGAAGAGAAAAAAAACGGAGAGCATATACCATGTTTAAAATATTCGGTACCTATATTTGTTGAATAAATGTACAAAATGAAACTTCGGAAGTTAGCGATTTGGTAGGTCAAGTATAGTTAACGTTAGGCGTCTAAAGGTTAAACCTGGTGGCACAAAAAGTAACCAATATGCCTTAGAGGGTCAGCTCTCCTTTTGTGCGCAGATTATTCCACTATTGGGCGTCTAGAAGTTGGGACAGAAACCATCATAGACAAATCTAAAAGCGTGAAGACAGTGCTGATGCAGCTATTTAAGGACAGTGGGAACCACGACGTCGAGGGTATTGATACCACCAATGCCTGCTATGGAGGTACCGCTGCTCTGTTCAATGCACTATCGTGGATTGAATCCAGTTCATGGGACGGTAAGTATGATCATTGTATTTTATATACATGAGTCCGTGTATCGTGAATCGAATTTAATAATTGTCCAACAAGATGTGACTTATTCAGTTTATTACATTTCTGTAGGCAGCTCTGCATGTTTCGGGTGTTGACACCCATCATCAGGAGCTCGTACAATTGTAATTACGGCTTCTGGTATTGATTAACCGGATATAGTACCATCCGCTCTCGTAGAGCTACATACAGAAATGTAATAAACTGAATAAGTCGCATCTTGTTAGACAATTATTAAATTAAAATGTGATCATTTTCTTCATATAAGGGTATGGGGTTCGGTCAGCCTTTACACGATAACCCTTTTTAACTTGGTTGTCCCGACTTGCTCAGTCCGGTAGGAGAACCTCTTACCGGGAGACGGGTGTAGTTCACCAAATCACATTTAGTTTTAGTGATTTTCTTTTTTTACTTACGTTTTATTTATTCATTTTATTCTTGATATGAAATAATGGAGCGCTATATCCAAGTAAACAACTAGATAATTTCTAGAAAACTGACACAGTCACTTCTCTTACTCCTACTTACACAACACTCGTCCGAGACTGAATTCGCACTGCACTGCTAGCGTCCGTTAACTGCTCCCAAACGTTTCGCCTTTTAAATCTCTCCCCTCCTACCTATCACCAACGGTCCTGAACATACGTTGACAGATTAAACCCAAAACGTACGGCCATGAACCGTCGGTAACTGGCGCCAGCAAACCAAAGAAACAAATATATCAAAAATGTTCGGCTACAAGCCGAATGCTGACATCGAGTATTTTAGAGCACGCTGCTGCAGCATCATGGGTAATTCACCGCCACGGTGACCACGCAAACAAAAAATGTACAATGCAGTTTATCACCCACAGTTCGTTTCTGCCAATAACCTACTCTAAATGTAATCCATTATTTAAAGTGATCCATCGTTCTGCGTTTTATGTGCTAAGATACCAATAAGCAGACGTTAACACACAACTGTTGAGTGCTAAATCATAAATACGGCTACATGTTTCGGCTCATAGTCGTGTACAGAGACAAATGCACAAGCTATATGCACAATATACTGCCAAAACTGAAATCTCAAACGTGAACAATAAAGTATATAAATTTACAGTCTAACACAACTTTATTACATAAAATATAATTAATTAAAAGAACATAGCTACATGTTTCGGCTCTCATGAAGCCATCTTCAGGCTGTAAATTAAAAGGACTGTAATATACAATTGGCAATGCCTTAAAATTATGAACTCTCGTTTACACGAAATGTAAAATTACGAGATCTCGTTTACATGAAATGTGAAATTACGAGATCTCGTTTACATGAAATGTGAAATTAGGAGATAGCGTTTACATGAAATGTAAACTTATGAGATCTCGTTTGCATGAAATGTAAAATAACGAGATCTCGTTTACATGAAATGTAAAATTACGAGATCTCGTTCACATGAAAATTAAATCAGATCTCGTAACCTTAAGACATGCCAATTGTATATTAAAGCCCTTTTATGTTACAGTCTGAAGATGGCTTCATGAGAGCCGAAACATGTAGCTGCTATGTTATTTTAATTAATTACTTTTTATGTAATAAAGTTGTGTTAGACTATAAATTCATATACTTTATTAATTATGGAATAAACAAAGAGGATGCCTGACCTGAAAACTCTAAACGTGGTAATAATCAGAACATAACACTTGAGCCGCATCCGTAAAAAATCAAAATTTAGATCTCCATTTTGACAATATTTGACACTCTTATAATCTGTACAACCCGAAGATGACTCGACATGTACCTGTGATAATGCTGTTGATAACATAGTCGTGCTTGAAGGCTACTGACTGCCATCTTTGTAATGCGTTACGTTTCAAACATGGGTCTCTGTTTTCCGTGAAGTTACGCGTCTGCCGTCGTTTGAAGGCGTCGTGAATTCTCTATATTCGGTAGAATAGTCCTGAAATGGCAGGAGCCTTGTAAAACACCCATCTTCCACCACCAGGTTACCTCATCGCGCCTTAACAACACCCCATGCAGCTGGCAGACGTAGTGTTCCTCCTGTTTGGCGTCGCATTGCATGCCTTATAGCTGTGGCACGCCATTTCATGTCTATTTCTTTGTCGGTGTTCCTTCTACGGTTGAAGACTTCATATTATATAATTCTTTACAAGTACAGTAGGGTCTCTTTTACGATGGGGTTACGCTCTCGAATATTTGGTTGTAAATCGAATCGTCGTAAAACTAGTACAATTTAATTGTTTATATTATAAAACAGTACCAGAAAATGTGGCTACAACACGTACAGAGGATGGACACAAAGAGACTACCAAAACAAGCACTAAAATATAAACCAAAAGGACGAAGGAACATAGGACGACCGAGGAAGAGATGGAGGGACCAACTTCATCTTGAGGATCAAGGAACAGGAAACACACCTAACCCT
>Ga0123354_10011829_pt1 | contig 13510 bp, 11 predicted proteins | sample TergutLab28metaG_2_FD_97872 | JGI IMG/M metagenome (GOLD analysis project Ga0123354, IMG submission 97872) | Labiotermes labralis P4 segment gut microbial communities from Petit-Saut dam, French Guiana - Lab288 P4 | ecosystem: Host-associated > Arthropoda: Insects > Digestive system > Gut ... | reverse complement strand
GGTTGGAATGTAGAGAGGGCAGTAGAGCAGCCGCCTACGATGGAACGCGTTCAAAGACGTCGGGTGACACAAGTTGTCAGTTGTCAGTAAATGTTACTGTACAACAGATTGTTAAAACACGGAGTTACAGTTAACGGCAGATTCTGCCGGCTCGACTTTTCGGCCTTTGCGACAGTACAGTAGGCACCAGTTTAACAAATGTATCTCGTGTTTAAGACGAACTTGTACGGCCAGTCGTCCCAAAAGTTAGTTTGAACTGATCCTCCCACCCCCACCAAATTCTGACGTGAGTCTTTCCAATTTAGTCGTTCCCTTTGTATATTAACCTGAAATTTTGGTGATTAGTGTGACGTAGCGCCTTTCCCATCAGAATTTCGTGCATAGACCCTTTCTGTCCTGAAGGGTTGAATATGAAGGAACTGCGTGAATCTAATGTTTTGTGATAACGTGTTTCAAAATGGTCAAATGCTTTCCTTCTGTATGTTACTAAATATTTATAATAGCACATACAGTGTTTGTAACATTTTATTTTCATGTTAAGTTTGTGTTTTCGCGGTATGAAATGCGTTTTCACGAACGAACCCCCAATTTATAACATGGCGGTTATTGGAAATACGGGTTCGATTCCCGACAGGTCGCTTTGCAACCGTCGTCCAGGAACCTATTAGGGCGCTAGTGCAGGTTTCGCCCTTGCGTCCTCCGTCGCGTGCTGGCTACGTTGTGGTTGGTTAGAGCACTGCACTTAATTCTGACTTTCGATTCGAGCTGTAACTGGAATTCGACTTCTTCATCGCCTGTTTCATGCCATGTCGCCTGTAAGTTTGAGCTGAGAGCCTCTGCACGGCATGCCACTTGAAATCTCGGCACAGTCTTAGACAGCAGCGTTGAAATGTTTCCAGACGTGTTGCAGTTGGAAGCAGTGCGTGCATTTAACCGTCACAAGCACGAATTGTACTGCATGTTGTTGCTGACAATATCCGTTTTAACAAGTAAACATTACCACCCAGAAGATTCCCTCCATACGAGCGTCGCTCTCGCTGCCACAGGCGTGTATGACACTCAGGTTCTGTCCGTTGCTGATTTCTGCAAACCAGTTTACTGGTGTTACAAGCTTTTTAGTCTGACTTTTGAGACTCATTTAGTATTACCGGTACACTTATACGCCGTTTCCGTTGCTTGTTTGTGAGAAAGCTCGCGTTTAGTTCTTTCCGCTTCCGTTTAAAAAAAACCGCAAGGCAACACAATTTCAATACACGCAGCAGCGCCACTACCACGATGGTGCCGCACACCATCATCTGTTACTGAATGCTGCTGTTCTCACAGTTGTAACAAGAGAGGTAACACGTGGCAGTTCTTGTCACTTCCTGTGAGTGTACATCTGCAAGTAGCCGCAGTAGGTGTAACACGTCTCCAATTCGATGTGCGCGAGTCTTACGCCTCCACATGTGACAGCATGAGTGAGAGCTTTGTTACGGCCATTTTGGTTAGCTTGAAAGCCTTCTCTTGTATTTCAGATTTTCGCGGCCTCTTGTAATTTCGGTTTCCAGTGCAGGCCAATAACGAATGCTGTCTGACAGACTCGTGATTATGATGTGCTGGGTTCAGCAGTTATCAGAACTTTAAACATAGATAGACATAATTCATAATCCTAATTCAAGTGCTATGTGCTAAGCAAGGGACCTCAATAGGAAACACTTATCATCATTTGAGCTTCTGCCGGTGCGGGTGTTTAAAGTGTACTGAGGTCGTTGCTCTAGATAAGAAGAGAATGCTGATTGGAACAGGCTGAAGGCCTGTCTGTAGATTCCATGTATATTGCCATATCGAACTTGTACGAGTACAGGAATAGTGTTGACGACCTCGGCAAATGCGTCTCAGTATATTTGTATTTACACTCCGTAAGAGTTGTTCGTAGTGCTTTTTGGACATTGTTTCGGATTTTCCTGTCTGCGTGTCAGCACCTGATAACGTTTTGTGACCATTCGTCTTTTGTGTATTTGTAGTGCAGTGTTATAGTAGATCTGAGTGACTGCTGTGCATGCTGTTTGTACCGTAGGTGTGATTTTATGCGTGCACGAAGAGTCTCCTAATTAGTAGTCTGTGCCATTTCTTGCCAGGAGGTTCGGGTGGAAGTGGGAGTGACTGGTGACTGTGGAAAGTATGGGGCAGAAAGGGAACATACACAAAGTTTTGGCAGTAAAATCCTAAGGAACGAGACCATTTGGAAACCTTACGCGTCGTTGGGAGGATACTATTAAACTGGATTGTAAATAATATGGTAAGGACGTGGGCTTGATTCACCTGTATCAGGATGGGACCGAGTGGCAAGCCGTTGTGAATGCGATGATGAACTTGTTAGTTGCACGGAATGCGGGGATATTATTGACCGACCGAGCAACTCTTTTAACTTTTGAAGACTGATGATTTCAGGCTTGGTCATCGAAGTAGATGACAGCTGCGCTCTTATGGGTCATTACGCAGTGAGTAATGGTAATTTCTTACCGTCGTTTCGGGACAACGAATTGGTCCAACCAGATGGAACCGTAGGTTGTCCCGAAATGTCGGTGGGAAGTTACCATTACTGGCTGCGTAGTAACCCAGAAGAACGCAGTTAGCTTTCGGAAATGGGAGTTACCTTAAACACGTATATGTATACAATTTGCTGAAGTGAATCGACTGTATGAAACAGTGTGATAATTATAAATATCTGAGGGGGAGGGGGCGTTAAATTCTTGAGGATGCAATTCGTAATGTGGGAATCCAAGGCAGAATAAATTCAAAACGATAAGCAGTGTCGACAATGAGTATATAGTAATATATTAAGGGGCGTAAATTTTGAAACAGAATATCTGCAAGACAGCAGTAAGGACTGCTATGTTGTAACTTTTAGAGTGAAAAAGACAAAACAAGTGAGTAACTCAGAGTTGTTGGTAGAACACAAAAAAGGCTCTCCTGTTATACAGATTTCTAGTAGCACATGTGTGTTATTATTGTTGCTGTGTTGTAAAATCACATTACTTAGCTAAGTGCAAGCTGTGTACTAACTTTTAGTACCTTATTATTATTATTATTATCGTCACTATCATCATCAGAAAGGAAGCACAGACCTTCAGTCACAACTTATCAGTTTTATTGCCTGCTATGTGTTTCGGCTTTTGGGAAAGCCGTCGTCAATCAAAATTTAGGTGGTTAGTAAACCGACGGTCTGTGCTTCCTTTCTGCTGTTCATATATCCCACCGAGATGTGATCGATACAGATATTAACGGTGCTTCATTTAACTGGTGTGAAAAACTTTGTACTGAAGTATTAAGCACTTGATATATGTTAAAGTTGTTTGTAGTGACAATGTGTGGTTAGTAACTGAAAATCTGGCAATGAAGGGACAACTATTGTTCATTATCAGCCTCATTGAATCGTGAATAACGCAGGAAACTGTCGACTTTTCACGCAAAATCCTTCCCGAGCCTAAAATGAAAACGTTGATGTGCTTTTGCGTTGTCGTATTATTTGTAAGGACTAGCAAGTGTGGCTCATACTACCGTGTACATGCAAATCGTTCAGTCTGAATTCCTGATGTAAAATAATTTCCACACAGTCGTGTGACTCACATACAGTAGTTGGCTGTACATGTTTATCATGTAAGTAAACGGAAGTCTGGGAAATGATTAAACTGGTATGAATGAAACCCCGATTTGCCTTGCATTCAGGCTTGCCACTATGATGTTTGTTGCTATAACCTTCGCATTTAATGAAGGTCAACTTTATTAAGTAATCGATACCTACAGAAAAATGTTAACTCGCGAGTCATTTCAACACACATGTTGCGCACATTTTTCGTACATGGAAGTTGGAGTGTAAAGTTGTTTTCAGTGTGTTATAAAAAGTGTTATCTGTTATTTATCTCCTCTCTTGTTGATGTTAAATTGCTTATTAACATAAGTGGAGTAATCATTGACGCGGATATAGGGATTTTAAAGAGTTTCTAAGGATTGGGTTTCGAGTTATTCGTAATAGGCGCGAACATACTATCTTTAAACAACGTGTACGAAGTTTAAGTTCGCTCGATCGCCGTCATGTTATTTTCCACGCTTGTAACAAATACCTTAAGAAGTTTCATACTTTTCAAATAACCACCGCCGTGGAGTACCTTGTGGATACTGATTTATTGACGGGGTTGTTGTTACGACCTCTTCTTAGGAATTGCAGTGTAGTAAGACAGGGAGGTTCCCAGTGGAATGATGTTCATACCAGTTACACAAACATCGAGATATTATTGCGGTTAGCGACATCTGTAGCTGAAATGCGGGTTCTTGTGACGACGAGAAATGTAGTCGTCTGACCATGGTCATCTCTGTTAAGATAATCAAAAAGGAACGGAATTCCTTCGGAACCGTGTTTTACCCTTTTCTCTTTTCTCTCTATATTGCTGCGTGAATGTTGAGCAAAGAGATAGTTTGAACTGAAATATTTTGATTGTTTTAGGAAGTTCTTTATTAACAGTTCTCATTATGGATGAAATGAATATATATATATATATTTGAGAATGAGACATTAAGTAGGTTCCAAGCACGTAACATAAACCGAATGAGCTGATGCAATACAAACTTTTTAACAAATGTGTCGTGCTGGAACTTAATGGATTCTTGTTTACTCGTAATTGAGGCCAGATGATCATATAGTGTGACATGCCAAAAACTGACCTCACAGTTGTTTGCCTGAATCGCTCCTGACCTATATTTAAGTAACAAACCGCACAGCTGTTGGTTCCAGACTCCACCTTCCAACATCTTTCAAACCTATAAATTTAAGTACTTAATAGTCTACATCCCGAAGTGTCACATGATTTTTATTCTCACTTCCATAACTTTTTTATTCTGAATTTTTTGATTATAGGGTGGAGATTTTCAAGGTATTAATTCCGAACGGCATTCTGCAAACCCCGTATTCATTTAAGGGGTAGTGTAAGCGTGAAAGCGAATTATGCTCCAAGGAATTCCCCGGTTTTTGTTAAGATTAAAGACGTGATCCTACGGAGACAATATTGAATGCAGTATGAGGATTAAGGCACTTTTCAATAGGAGGTTCACATTTTTGGCGTGTTTTATTGTAAAGACATGTTCTTATATTTTAAACATAAATTTGTTTCATTCCTTATTTCTTTTTATCCATTTATGCTGTTGCTGTTCCGGTAGGAATGAACACTCAGTGTTTATCAGGTTGAATAATGAATCTAATAGTATGCGGTGGACAGAGGGAGCCAAGAATCCACCTGTACGGTACCTTGTCTTTCCTGTGTAGTTCATTAAAATTCCAGATGCAAGAGTCTGTGAATGAACCATATTTTTATTTTAATTTTTTTTAAGTGCTACCGCCTTGTAGCCTTGGATATACATCCGTTTGTGTACGTACGAACAGAAATCTGCAGTGTGTTATGCTGGCCGGTTTAAATAGTGAGTGTTGTCAGTCACGTTGCAGATGTGGGGAGTTTCCCCTCAGACGTGGCATGATTAAGAACAAATCATCTATGGAATTTATTGTCCATTCCTCGAAGAAGAGCGACATATAAGCTAGTTACATTTTCTATGTACGCACAATTCCTTCCTTCCTTGTTTAAAATTTAAATCGAAGCGTCAAATAATAATGGAAAGTTAACGAAGGACGAGTAAAGGTCAGAGGTGTAGGTTTATAAATGGGTTTTCAGTTAGTCAAACGGATCTATTTCTGTCTTGTTTCATCGTACTGCGTGTCGTGTGCCCGGTCTTTCATTAGTGATATACAGGTACAAGTAATGTACAATTCAACAGGATGTTTTGCTTTTTGTTTGTGTTTGTGTGTGTGTGCGTGCGTACGTATGTATGTCGCGTTGTTTTTTCCTGCCTTAAAAGACGAAGGTAATGTTTTTAAAGCATAGTAAAGTTAGGGAGCTGGGAGGGAGGGAGATTGAAGATATTGAGGATGAATGATGATACTCCATTTTGTAGGAGAGTTGCATTGTTCACCCATGTCGATGGATGGGCAAGCCAGTTGCTAGGCTACATTCTTCTGCTTTATTGCCGTCTACCCCAGGGGGATACCTACTGCGTATGGGTTGCACACTGTGCGTGAGCTGTGTGCTGTATCATTTTGTTTCTCATGACTAGCCCTTTATTTTTGTGGATATAATCCCCAGATTTTTTTGCACCATAATATTTGTAATCGATGCTAGAAGGTGCCCATTTTGGACTTTAGTGTTAACGGTGTTAATGTCCGGCTCACATTATCTAGAATCGCCCAGGTTAGTCTTTTATCTCGTGCTGAATGTGCCTGATATGATACGCGTTAGCAGGAAAACACACGAGAAGCGGAGCATCTTTGTAACTAACCACTCACAATTTAAGCAGAAAGAAGCTAACGTGGGCGATGCCTTTAACAGCACCCCCACCCCTCCGCTTCCTTTTTTGTGAACGTTTGTAATGAAGAACGACAGCGCATTTGTCGTGTCTTTGTTCCTCGTTGATGTATGCTTCGTATACACTTTTGTTGCTCGTTTTTCCTAGTCTTCCGTGTATTGTATTCTGTCTCATTCGTGTAGTAAATTGGGTGTCACTCTGAAAGGAGGCCAAAGCTACACCAGTATTTGTATGTAAGGGGTTCATACCTTGCATGCAGTACTCGTATGTCGGGTGTACTGGTGCACGATCTGTTTTTCGTACACCATTTAATACGCAGGATGATTCTGTGATGAGAGGACAAAAAACGCCGTTAACTTTGTGAGTTGGTGTGAACCTAGCACGGAATTTGTTTGTTTTGTGTCGGATGCCCCCCCTCCCCCCTCCCCCCTCCCCCCCTCAACAGTATACTTTCAAGCATTGCTCGTGTAATCAACACAGCGCAACTAAGTAACTGCAACCTGCTCGGCTACCATGCACATATACAGTATGCATATTCTTACTAAGAAGATATTTATTTCGAAATAATTGCACGTCTTTTGGTTAACGTGTGTTTTGTAACTTCTCCGACATGTTTCGGCTAATATTAATAGCCAATGTTGACACAGAGGAGCATCTCATGCTGCAACGTATAGCCGTCAGTAGTTCCTGGTAAATTGTACATTATCAAATTGAACGATAAAAATGCCAGTCTGTGATACTAAACAATTCCTAAAATTAAGTTAAAATTTTACAGTATTTGTATGAGTGTCTATTTATGTGTGTCTTTGCATCCAAACATCTAAGAGCATGTAGGAGCCACACTATGTATATAATATAAGATACTCTTAAACGTTTATATGCATTTGTTGGCTTCTTCATCATCATATCGAGTCAGTTTAATGCATGATGACGGATTATTTAAAATCTAAAAGCAAATGTTCTTTTCGATCTTAATAGGATCATAAATCCGGTACAACATAAATGTGCATACTTGGCCAAAGAGTACTGTACTCAAAGTTTACAAATGTTAACCAACAGATGTAATTTGGCTGGAAATAAGTGTATTCTTACGTATATCCATTACAGGATGATGTGCATATTATTGTTTTTCTCTTTATTTATAAGCCGCTGACTGTTGCTTTTCTGTTGTTTGCAGGTGAGTATCGAGTTGACGACGTGCCACATGATTTGAGTCGAACCTGTTAATATGGACGTAACGTAAGTGTCTCTCAGTGCCTGCGTGGTTTTGCTGATAGCTATGTATGTTACAGAATGTGTTAGGTACATGTGAGGTAGTAGACTGAAGATTATCGTGAACGGTGTATCGAATACGCAACTCAGATGCTTGACTGCGGTATTAAGCGGTGTTATCCAGCGCCTTCTGTTTAGGATAAACACATACGTGTGGCTTTTATATCTATACATTGTGTTCAGGTATGTGTTATTTTCAACTCTTCCCCATACTCCGGTGAAAGTAAAGGGTAAAGCTGTCCTACATTGCACCGTGATGACGTATTGCCTGCTGAGGGGTGTGGTGGAGCTTAGTGTCGACGTAATTTAATCAACACGGTAGATGAATGTGCGCGGTGCTCTCAGTCACGTCACCCACTCGGTTGAAGCCCACTGTACCGTTTGTTTCCCATCTAGGAATCGAAAGCTGGTTATCCACTCTATATCCAGTCAGTTTGCTGCATCCATAATCGTGTGCCCACATGTAGCCACTTTTAGTACTATGACACTGAGAACGTGCTCAGCTTGACTTGTTTGGCCTCTACGCCGGTCTTCTGCAGCGTCGTTTGTAGAAAATTCTGCATTAGGCAACTGTTCCGAATTAGGACCGAAATTCTTCTCCATTGTATCCTTTCATGGATGATGAACTGTGGGTTTTTCAGAATTTCAGAATTAATTATCAGAACAGTGAATGCATATTTTCTTAATTAGATGGCAACGGAAGGACGATCGGCACATCGCAAGGTCTGTGCATACGCATAGCACATGTTAAAGAATGTGTACTTATTGTGCACTGTACTTCACGGCAGTACTACCCGCGATTACAGTATTCGACTGTTGAAAGACCGTACATGCGAAGTATAGGTATGGTCATTTAGAAAAAGAAGAAGAAAAAATAATTTGGGTTCAGATTTCATTATGCTCTGTATTTCATTGATTTTGTGTCCTGAGAGAAATGTTACGCCAACATTTTTGGGGCGGTGGTAACCGATCGGTGCCTGTCCATTATTTATTGTGAACACGGCTTGAACCTACCAAGAAAATAGTCGAACTAAATTAATTAGCTTTGCATTTGGTTTTAATATAAAAGGATTTGCCATATCCTTTTTTAAACGAGCGTTAAATACCGTTTGTTAGTAATTCCTGCTGATTGTACATCTTTCGGTTGTTGTCACTATATGCCATTCCGTAATAGCCTTACGTGCCACCTTCAGGCCGTCCTAACGACCCGCACTGCAGAGGACGTTATCTTCACCATCGAGCCCTCTCACCTGCACTGAAATTGACAGAACCATGTCTTACAACTCATGAAGGGGAGGTGGGGAGGAGTAGGCGGAGAAGAAGAAGAAGAAGAAGAAGAAGAAGAAGAAGAAAATAATGCCTCATTTTTGTAACGTCTGCCTCAGCAACAGGAAGCACCCCACAGTGTCTGCTTCAGTTTCAAAATTGTTCAAGCATACACACTTCCGATTGAAGGTCAAAATTCTGAATCTGTTGAACCCCACGAATTGCAGAAAATTCGAGGTTCTTCATAGAAATTTTCGACCCGTCGTGACAGTGACGGTTGGTCTACATCAACTGTTCGCAATCGTTTGTGTGACCCAGAGCAGCAAATGATACGTGACCCGTGACCCTACCATGGAAACGGCAGTAGCCAGTGATATTTACCGTAAATGAATTAATACAAATCCCTCTTCTTGAACACTAGATATCATTGCCACTTATTAAAAAAAATATTACATTTTTAATGTTGCTTGTCAAATCCAACATTTTTGGGGACAATATCAAATACACAAAACATGCAAGAAACAAACCTTAATAGTTCTGTTTGAATGTAGAGACATTTTTTATAACTATTAAGTTCTCCCTGAAACCTTCTCTCGACCCTACGTCAGACACCCCGCGACAGTAATTTGGGTCGCGACCTGAGGTTGGAAACCACTGGTCTGCATAAATAAAAGTTAATGACATTCTTCGCTAGAAGAGAGCTAACTGTCGTATGAAGAGAATCCAGAGATCTCCAAATGCGAGAACCCAAACCCTCGTCTCCAAAAAGTACACGTCGCCTATGCAGAAACAGAAACTGTCTTGGATATGACGTTGTGTAAATGGGTAACGAGATGCCGACGTTTCGATACGACGTAATGCCCCTTTCTCCAGATGTCGAAGTGTCCCTTGAAATTGAAGGCACGGCGCTGCCTCGAAACTTAAGGATTTGATTACCCAGTGACCCAGCTCCGTATCCCAGAAGAACGGAATTCTCAGCTGCACATGGCGATAACCGAAAAACTCGCACAGAAGTAACTCGCTAAAAAATTGTTACCATGGCGAAACATCCTAATAGCATCTGCATGCAAGACCAGTTTCATCAGTCTTCGTACTTCACTATCAGTGAAGCTATTTTCGGCTTTGTAAACGCCCAGTGTGTGAGTTTTGACGCCTCTTCCGACGGAGAGACAGTACTAAGTGTGTATGAAAACACGTCCCTCCAAACACGTCTACCAATCCTGCAAGAGTGATATCTGCTTCCCAAAACTGACAAATTATTACATTCCAGAACGTGGAGAAGGGTCTGGTAACCGGCCCATTTGGTCTGCTTTCAAATGTGAGCACGATATGAAGAACGTCTGTTGTCGAGTATGTAACCACCATTCATTCATATCCGCAAGAAACATTCCAAGGTCACTGCCGTTTGTTGTCCATAACGAAGTTTGTTACGGTCCACGATCTCGTAAGGATGTCTGATAATATCGCACAGGCATTGGAAGTTGAAGTTGCAGCTGCTGCTGTAGTTAATGATGTACATTTTTAAGGCCTTTGGTAAAGTCTGACACGAAGAGGTTATACGTACTACTTCAGCTCTCCTCTACGACTCGCAGCCTACCTGTCAAACTTGTATGCTAGGTTTCTAAACAGCTATGAAGCTCCTGTTCAAGTAGTTCTATCTTATCTAGCGTTCCACATGGACTGGCCCCGGTTCCTGCTTTCTTCCAGTCCTTCGATGGTGTGTAGTCCGCACTGACGACAGCAACTTTAAATAAACCGAAAATAGATACTGAATATAGTAATTGTGGAAAGTATGTAAACTCTGTGCGGTATGTCGATGTACCAATTTTCCGTTGTTGGTGCGCCATAGCCATTATTTCTCACTTAACAAATGGTGTGCTTCATGACGTAACAGCTGTTGAATTAACAACAAATATTTGTCACTTTGGCGGTTAAATCGTTTCAGAAGACAGAACTATGCTGTGTTAGGTGATACGAACACGTTTAAGACGAGCATTTTTATTGCGAGCAGTTCAGTTATTTTTGGAAGGAGGCCTGTTTTTAAGCTAAATAGGGGAATTTTGCACTTCCAGTTATATTTTAATTAGGGTGGGTTTGAGAGTTATTTGTCGTACCTAAATGACAGAATGACTTAAGAATACGCATCCCCCTACAGCACAAAATTTGGTGGTGTGGTATTTACAGGTACGTGAAGTGTGGAGCTGATTATTTTAGTGAAGTATTAACAGTATTTCTAAGGATACCGCCTTTCAGATATTGGATTAAGTTACTTATGACGTGTTATAAATATAATTTTCATGCAGTGTTTCGTTATGTGACGCAGGAAGTGTGTTTTGTAGAAAAAAAATCAAGGCATTGAACACTGCATTCTTACGTGAGTGTGTCGTAATTAATTTTACACGACGCTGACGGTTAAATTACGGAGACTGAAAACTGAGTTGTGTGCCAGGCACTAAAGCTGATGATTTGAAACGACCTTGACAACGTATTCCCCTAGAAACCATGTAATGTGTGTCTCAGTGTTACCAACATTCCTACTTCCACGGAAGTTTGATTCTTAATCTGCACGTTTTTGAGCAGTGGACATTTCTGTTTAATCTCCTATTTAAGCTGAAAACAAGTAATACCCTTAATTTTTAGTAATCCATTTTATGGAGTTCTCCATCGTTCCTTGTATAACCCTTCAAACGCCAAATTAAGTCCCATCTGCCATCTGCTGGCATTATTAGGAGCTCACCATATTCTCCACGTTAGCAGGATAAGGGTTAAAATATAGTTAAAACGTTCCGGTCCCTGTCCTCAACAAAAGAGTGAGTGAAACGCCTGTCACGTGCGTGTTCTCGTCCTCCGGGCAACCTTGTTACTTAAACTAGCAACATAGTCCTGTTTGCATATAATGAACGAAAGATAATTAAAATTATCATGATATAAAAATTGTAACTTCGAGAAAAAAACTTTTTCTGTTGGGCCAAAGTGAGGTGTTTTCTTTACTGCTTTCCCATAGGAAAGGGGGCCAATCCTGTCCCAGAAATGCTTTTGTGTTAGTTTGCATTCTAAGCACAGTAATATGGACAAATCCATACTGATTCGGAATGAGATGGATGCTAGCTCCTTAGATTACGCCTGTCTTACGAAGCTAATAGTCGGCCAGGTGGTAAAGAAATTTCCATAATTTTGTCGAACCCTAAGGTTAATTACATTCATTACAGGAGTCCTAAACAGACCCTGAACTAGCTGTATCTTTTTTTTTTTCAGCATGAAAACTTACTTTTTTCCATTTACATTTAGGTGTCTGAAATGTTTACTTCTCGTCACGTTTTCTTACTGAGATGATGTCTGAGTTTATCCAGTGTCCCGTGCGTGCTACATACCGCACCCATCGCATTCTATTTTTAATTGATCATCCTGATTGAAATACAAATGAAATATACCGACAAACACAACGTCTTAGTGTCAACACTGTGCTGCATGTTTCGGTTTATCAGAACCATGGAGCAGTGTTGTATGGCATGAAAGTGTTGTCTTTGACGGTACACTTTCTGTGTATTTCAGTTATAGTAAACACAGTGGGATGAAAATGAATGAAAATTGTCACCCTATTACTGCGTATCTGGTGTAGAATACAGTTTACGAAGTTGTCGAGCAACATGTTTTCAGATGCCCTCAATCCACGTTCATTCTTCAGAGTGAGACGTGCTGTTACTGAAGCACGCTTAGAATTGTAGATTTTAAAGATATTCGAATTACCATTGTAAACTGTAGATCTCACGTTCAAAATCTGTTGTAGCCACACGTCAGAAACTTTCCTTTTGGCCACATGTGGTTTAGTACCTACTTCGTACAAAGTGCAGCACATGACTTGCTGAGCCAGCAACGCGGTTACGTTACGTGTACGTAACTAGTGACTGGTGTTCGTTTTGAAGGGCAAGATTGCCTTATTGTATCTCATTTTATTCGTTTTATTTTCCCTTCCTTGTCGAATACTTTTGCTGCAGTCGCCACTCCAAGAGAAAGCTGGCGAAACAAGTTTTCTTTTCATGTTCACAAACGTTTTCAGAGTATTTATTATTGGCACAAACGAGATTCTGCTGCTGTATAAGGTACAGCTTCTGTGTGTGTGTGTGTGTGTGTGTGTGTGCGTGCGTGCATGGTTGGAGGAAAGGTGAATACATAAATATAAATGTGATCTTATGTTCATTGGACCGTACATCATTGTAATAGTTGAAGAATAAATGACCAACTTGACGTCACTTGCTATTTTATTTCACTTCTTATGTACTGAACATGTTTCGGACATGAATATATCTATCATCAGGAGCTTGCGACTGTGCTGTTGAATTACCACATCGGTCGTTCTGTTCTCGGTTCGTTGTGTGTTGGAGATTTGGTGCGGCTGCCTGCAACACGGACACTAGTCAAACCCAGCCGCACCAGATCTCTAACACAACGAACCGAGAACAAAACGACGGATGTGGTAATTCAACAGCACAGTCGCAAGCTTCTGATGATGTATATATTAATGTCCGAAACATGTTGAACACATAAGAATTGAAATAAAATAGCAAGTGACATCAAGTTGGTC
>Ga0123354_10011827_pt1 | contig 13510 bp, 5 predicted proteins | sample TergutLab28metaG_2_FD_97872 | JGI IMG/M metagenome (GOLD analysis project Ga0123354, IMG submission 97872) | Labiotermes labralis P4 segment gut microbial communities from Petit-Saut dam, French Guiana - Lab288 P4 | ecosystem: Host-associated > Arthropoda: Insects > Digestive system > Gut ... | reverse complement strand
TCCATTGTGTGTGTGAGTGTGTGTGTGTGTGTGTGTGTGCGCGCGTGGCTTGGCGCATTTGGTGTATCTACAGGAGAGAAAAACATTTTAACAAATGTGAAAGAATGTAGGGAGGGTAAACTAATATGGTGTGTGTCTTTGTTTTAAGGTAGTGGGTGATTAGTATTTACATTGGAAGCGGTTATCCTTTTGTTCTCTGGGGTTCTTGTTTCTGGTGTGTGTGCGTGCAATCCTCCTTCTGTTGTGTCCGTTTTATAATCCGGTTGGTGTCGTAATGTTGAGTTTTTTGTGTGTGGGCTCGTTGTATTCCTTGTAGTCTTTCACTAGATTTGTGCTATGTAGATATTCTCTGTTATTTTAGTTATTTTTTGCTATTAAATACCATCATAAATCCACACTACCATAGTTGTGTTTTCATGACTTGATATTTACCTCACCATTAGTCTTTCTACACACAACGGGGATGACACAACTCAGAATTGTGTAGCTTGTAGTTTGCAGAAATGTGTAAATTTAATTTCTTTCGTAATGTACCAATAACCAACAGAAAACACTTTAATGTTTATGACGTATTTGAATCACACTTTTTTCGCCAACATGTTTCGGCCGCTATTGTGGCCATCTTCAGGGTGAAATTATTACAAGAATACAACTGTACAACGTGGTTAGTGGTGTCGACACTACTAACCACATTGTACCTTTGCATTCTTGTAATAATTTCACCCCGAAGATGGGCACAATAGCGGCCGAAACATGTTGGTGAGAAAACTGTGATTATAATGCATCCTAAACATTGAAGTGCATTTTGTTGGTTATTGGTATATTATGGATCTGATTAATACACGGAAGTTGGAACATTAAATTAAATCCTTTCATTTTTTGGAGAATAAAGCAGCTTTGTTAGGAAAGCCTCTACAGCCATATATGATTTCCTCCTGAAGGATTGTTTTATAATTATTCAAATATTATAAATTATTGAAATTATTTTAATAAATTAAATTATTGACAAATTTATAATAATTCAAATTATTCAAATTATTTTTTTCCCATCAGTCAATATAAAATTGAAAGAGGAAGAAGTAGTTGGTACACTGTGGAGAATTCGGTTTGGAAGAGGCTATGGACCTGTCGTCAGACAACAGAATGAATGAATGAGTGAATGACAACTTAAAATTCTCCTCGGATAATTTCTACTAGTAACTTGCTTTCTTTCAGACGACATAGGGATTTTACCACTCGTACTGGATGATCCGTCCGTGGTCACATTGACCACCTTGTAACATTATTGTATACACATCTTTGCCGGTTGTTCTACCCTTCGTAGCTGCCATGGAGAGTAATTTACTAATTAGATTAAATATGATATTCAAGCACACTATAAGTGTAAGTAATTGGGGTGCATTATTTGTAACAACATTGGTTTCTAGTGCTTTGGGGATTACTCAAATGCCCGAAATGTCCCCTTTAACTGTCTTATAAAATCTGTACTTATTTTTTTCTACACGACTCAACATTTTTTCTTCCAGATAAATTACATTTTCAAACATCGTTTTTTTCCGGGTAAACGGCCCAGCTACATCTTGCGTACACTGTTTCACAAATTGACTGTCTGAAAATGGCTGTTTTGCTCTGAAGCGTTACGTTCCAGCAAAAAAGCTCGTTCGAGTCGCCGCTTCGTGTGCTCTGTTCTGCGTCTTAAACATCTTAAGATCGACGCCAATTTCTTATCTCTTCTTGCTCTTGCATTGCAAGATAAATTTACAGAATATTCTTTATGTTTTAAATTAAAGTGGCTTTTCACATTATAGACTTTTAATCCAGAGACTGCCACCTCTAATTAGGTACAAAGCTACAAATCCCACATCAGTAATGAAACTCTCTTCTTTCCATGTCTTGTCAAAAGCACTGCATTAAATCCCTTCTTTCCTGATTTATGCACTTAATAACAAGGATTACTTAAATATTTACACTGCTTATCAAGCAAAATATGTCGTTACAGTTCATCCTTCTCCTTAATGTCTAAAAGCAGTCCCGTTACAGGTCTGGAGTGGCCCAGAGGGTTCCAGAAATTTAAGGTTCCCAGATTTCATGACAACGGCACAGGATGGTGGTAAGGTTCCTTAATGTTTAACAAACACAAATTTTACAAATCGTTTATTTCGACACTAAATCCCAAACAGTCCCAAATTACATGACCAACTCTATTATTCTGCATTCAGGGACTACCATAAATTGGGTTTTCAGTTTACCTTGGTCAAGAGCAAGTTTCGACGCCCAGTTTATCACCCATTCTCTCAAGCAACGTCTCTAACAAAAGAATGCACAGTACAAGTGTAAAGTTCCTGTGCACATCATGAAGTGGAAGTTGTCTCCGCCAATTCTTAACCTTGCACTACATGGATGTGAGTGTCAAGCTGCACACTCTCGGCCGCTTCGCCACAGGGAAGAGATCCCCTGGCAAACATTGAGCCCCAGAGTCGATCTCGTCCCTTTGGAGAAGAAAATAAATGTATATCCCAGCAAAAGCCGATGGATCAGAAGGACAATATGGTCAGGTCAGTTTGCCTGCTCAGGGGCGAAAGTATTACGAAGGTTCGACCAGTGTTTTTAGCGGGCAAAGAAATATCCACAAATGCCATAAGTCTTGTCGAAATGTACATTAGGTGGCCAACTGCAAACAAAGGGGCTTGACATCCGAGTATTCATAGTTCAATTCCCGGTAGGTACAGTACAAGAAGTTTGTCTGTACTCCAAAGCATCCGGACCAGCTGTGGGGTTCACCCAGGCTCCTATTCACTTGGTACCTTGGGGTCCTTCCTTGGGGGTAAAGAGGTTTGTGCATGAAGCTAACCAAACGTGCCTATCTAGTGCCGAGGAGAATGAGTGAACGGTACCTCAACATTACGATGTGCTTTCATGGTATGCACAAGGTCAATTTTACCTCTTTATTTCCAACAAAGATAATGGCGCCACCAATTTTCGAATGGGTATTGAACAAATGCGTGTGGAATAGGTAGGCCACTTGTATTGGCAAAAAAATTATCGTTAAGAAACTCCTCGGTTTTCTTACCTCCTTGTGGGTCAAAATATTACTAGCAGGTAAAAAGACGTTGCTCCAGTCACTGGCATATCTATCGACGTAATTAAAGCTTAGCTCCAAAGAATTTTTGTGTATTACACATACAGTCGAGCACAACTATATTTCACCTAGTAGTATAGTAGGAATACAAGTACATGTTTCGGCCCTAAATGTGGGCCATCTTCAGGTTGTGATTTAACTTACAGAGCAGCTATACAAGATGTGTGGGTTGTTCTTTTAGGGTATTGGCGGTTGGGTGGGGGGAAAGATATCTCGTTGTTTTAATAGTGGCTACCATGACCTAGGGCTGTTATAAATGAATTATCATTAGTTGTTTACGTACATATGTCAAAGTAGGTTACTATTCTTATGCTAAGGATATGTTACAAATAGTATCATTATTAATGTTGGTGTCAATATACTTAAATATATGGGGCCGAAACATGCAGTTGTATTCCTACTGTACTACTAGGTGAAATATAGTTGTGTTGGACTGTATGTGTAGTACACAAAAATTATTTGTTATTGAACCAACACAACGGGGATGACGCACCTCAAAAGCTTAGCTCCGTTTAATGCTTTATAATCAAATGGGTCTAAGTAAACTTAATTTCCCTTTGTACTCTTCTGTTTGTGGTAGTAATAGTGTGCGTAATTGCTGGTGATAGTAGGTGTGTAGTTACGGTTAACTATTCATTTGTTCGGATGGCTTAGGATTATTTTTTTGTGTTAGACGTGGCCACCATTCATTCGAATGAAAGGAACATTGTTGAACTTTAGGAGTGTCATCCTCGTTGTGTTAGTTAAAACACAAGGAAACAATTGTGCATTGACATGACTGCCATAACACAACTATATTGTTAGTTATACATAACATGTCAACTACGTGTTTCGGCCAATACTATTTTTGGCTATCAACAGGTTGAATACAATTATCGGAGAAAACTGCACAATATATAATATGATATAATACAGTATAACTATCAGTGTTGGTGTAAATGGAGAGGGACGAGATCTCGTTTAAAAAAGTTGGAGGGAGTGTGTGCAGGGTTAATATGTAGATATATACAGGTAGTATGTAGATCTACATATTAAACCTTCTGCACAAACGCCCTCCAACTCTTTTGTAAATGAGATCTCGTCCCCCTCCACTTACACCAACACTGATGGTTATACTGTATCATATTATATATTGTGTAGTTTTTCTCCGATAATTGTATTCAACCTGATGATGGCCAAAAATAATATTAGCCGAAACATGTAGTTGACATGTTATATATAACTGACAATATAGTTGTGTTATGACGGTCATGTCCACGCATAATTGTTTCCTTGTGAAAACTATTGAAGACCAGAATGGGAAGAGAGTAAGACAGTGACATTGTCGGCACTGTGAAAGGGAGGCAGTGAAGAAGTCTTGTGGTAGAGGCCAGTTGAAATGTGATGGTACCGGCGCAGAAACTAGATTTCGTCTTTCGGCGAAACGGACGAACCCGTTTAAATCGGCGGGAGCGTCAGTTCAGTCGACTACTGGCGGCCGAGGTGTGCGCATCAGCGGTAGTAATGCTGGATATACCATGTTCCGAGGTAGTGTGAAGGGTACTGGCTACCCACTCCATTCGCCAGTTTCCCCTTCACTTCCCGTCCCGTGCGTCACCGTGTGCTATCACATTTCAACTGGCCTCTACTTCAGTAGCGACAGTACCACGAATACAGCCATGCCGTAAAGACATTTAGGCTGTCTGTTTTCTTGGACTTCGAACGAGCACAGCCCTCGGAAAATCTGAAAGGAAGGTGAGCTGAGGACGATTGTGAGATTTGTGTTATGAAATGTACGCTATTGTACTTCAGTATGAATTTTAAACTTGTACCAATCAATAAGTATTTCTCCCAGGTATGAAAGAATAAAAATTAAATTTTAACTAGAAGTCATTACCCGCGTTCATTGCTTAAACTTTTCAGAATTTAGAACAAATTAATTTTTATGTTAGTCACCAAAATTCCGAAATGACTGCGGGGACCAGATGCGAACCGGGATCCGTACTTTAACATCCCTCACCTAACGTAATGGAGCACTCTGTCTTGAAACGCTCAGTGGCTCCGAGAAAATTGTGTGTGTACTTGCCTTTTAGTGTAGAAGCCTCTTTGTAATTCCACTGAGGGCTCACGATTTTCACTTTTTCAGTGTTACATACAGAAGTTTCAAAAACTGTGTTGGGAGAAAAATATTCTGGTGGAATAAACATTTCAGGAATTGTAGGAAATTCGCTGGAAATCGTGTATACATTGTCAGCATAAATTTTAGCCGTCTTGTTTCGATGATGGTAGTCTTGTCTCAGATGGTAGACCTGTCTAGTCTAATTCCCAGGCATAGAGGAAAGTGTGAGGGTATTACTACTTAATACTGCAGTACGTCTAGTACAGGCACATACCTATATAAATTTAATTTTCCCCGTTTCCTTCTCTTTATTTCACTGCTACATATGGCGGTCGACATAAGGAAAACCTGACGAAGTTTTGACATTCGCTGTCGATGCTCAGAACACTCAACAGCCGACAGATTATATAACTTTTACAAAGACAGGTTAATTCTGTTCAGGGGAACTGTTTCGAGAATCGTGTGGTATTCATAATGTGCGTTGGCAAAGTGCAGAAATGCGTAATGTTACAGCGTGCGGTGCTTATCGCAATCACTGTGCTTTAAACGGCTGCATGTTGTGGCTGATGTCGAGGCTTTTGGAGTGCCTTTATTTTTACTTTTTCATACTTCTAATTTCTTCTCGTATTTTTATTGCATCTCTCTGCTAGTTTTAAACTTACCTCATTCCCAGTGCACAGTAAATACCGTAAGCCTTTTTATCATTTAAACGCAGTTTAACTAAAACCTTACACTTTTAGATCCTTTGGCCATTTTCCGTCGAATCCGTTCCTGCCTCTAATTCAGACATTACTAAAATTAAAGGTAAGTGTATAAACAGTACAAATTGCTCGAAATGAAGCACATACTGCCGGATGAGTGGAGAAAACTACATAATAAGGAACTTAATGATCTGTACCCCTCACCCAATATTTTTTGTACGATAAAATCGAGAATAATGAGATGGGCGGGGCATGTAGCGCGTATGGTTTAGAGGAGAGGCGTATACAGGATTTGGTGACGAAACTTGAGGGAAAGAGACCACTTGGGAGACCCAGGCGTAGATGGGAAGTTAATATTAAGATGGATCTTCAGGAAGTGGGTTTTGGGCTTATGGGCTGGATCGAGCTGGCTCAGGATAGGGACAGATGGCGGGCACTTGTGAATGCGGTAATGAACCATAGAATGAGAGGAATTTATTGACTAGCTGAAAAACGGTTAACTTCTCAAGAAGGACCCAGCTCCATGGAGTACGTACGTAAGCATAGCACATACTGCACGTGAAATGATGGACAGGTCATTTAGATTGAATTGGTGAAGAACAGTTTCTCGAGTACACCGACTTTGAATTTACACAGCAGTGTGTCTAGCCAAGAGCAGAATACAGACAAAATACGACTCTCAGGAGGGTGCACATATCTCTTTGCCTAGTTCTTAACAACAGGACGAGCGTAAGAAAATCGCTTTATGGCCCAGTCTTTATTTGTACGGCTCACTCTTCAGCCTTGTAACTTCCAAGCCTCAACATTGCACTGCAGATAGACAAAAGAGCAGGGCTGACAGCACGCGTGTTTTTGTTACAAATGTAAAGAATTAGGCGGCGGAGGGGTTCTCTGTCAAAGAAGAGATTTGTGGAATGGGCAGATTTTTAATTTTATCCACAAGATAAATTTTACTGGCTTTGTAACAGCGGAGCACACATATCTGTACGGCCTGCGGAAATGTTTATGAAATACGCGGCTTACTGCCATGGCTGAAGTTTTCTGTATTCTCGCATAGTTCCGACAATTTAAAGAAAATCGTTAACATTTTTTTAGGGGAAGACGAAACTTCCAATCGTAGTGGTGAATGAATTGGCTGTTTAAATTTTAAAAATATTTACACTGTAAAGTGAAGGAGGCTTAACGCAATAAAAACGCAAACAATAATAGAGAGAATGCATAGGTGTGTCACAGCAAGTACGTGGAAGTGACAACAAAATCTTATAGGCGACACGAAAAATACAGAACTTCAAGCCGCGGCGATGGAAATCAGAATAATTACTTTTAATATAATAACGTCTAGGGCTGGCAGTCGTGTCGAAATTTAGTACTAGAAGAATTTATTCAAAAGCCGCTATAGGAAACCGAATTTCACGATTTGGGAACCACTGTCTTAAGGCAGTCCGCGGTACTTTGATCATGTCTGCCTATGCCAGTTATTGGTTTGTAACGGCTGTGCTATTCGTCGTGATTAATAGACAGTGAGCATTCGAGGAGTCGGTTATAATCTGCAGGTACTTGAATAATGTAAATAAAATTAGAATAAGAGATAAGCTTGTAAAATGACGTTCCTCTTTAATATTACTGAGAATTTTCTCAGAGTTCTCAATGTAGTGTCTCTGCTGTAAAAAACTGTATTCAAAATTTTGCTTTAGATTCCTGTCCTGCATCCAATGTGTAGGCTAAATTTCAAATTACCCATGCCTAAAGACATTAAGCTATGGCGCGTTTGGAGAGGATTACAGGTTTTGTGTCTGGATTATGAACAATTACTTTATCTCGCCAACGAATTATAAAACTGAAGAAAAGCTCTGTATTTATATTACGAAAACGGAGTAGCGGTCTTCTCATTGTAGGGTTACTGAAGCAGATGTCCACTATTGATCCTTAAGAACACTGTTAAAGGGTAAACTTTGTAGTTTGATATTACTGTAGTAACCCTAGGGAAAAACTATGTTTAACTTGAGAGGGTTTATACAAACTGAAACTTCAAAGAACACGCCGCGAAGGATGGTTACTTTCTTTTATATCGTTATGCCGCAAACTTTGAGTCTTTAAACTTCATCATCTTCGGCCATGCTAGCTTCATACATACAGAGAATGTTCGCTAAGACCACAGACATTACTTCCACATCGTTGCAACGAATCGGCCCTATGAACTGGAGATGGTGTTCAGACTGACGATAAGGCAGTTTTGAAATAAAGTGAAATGCCAACTTGATGCAACTAGGTAATTTTATTGATGTGTCCTTAGCTAGACATGTTTCGGGTACATACGCCCATCATCAGGAGCATTAGATGTTGAGTTACAGCATACGGTTTTCTGCACCGAGTTTTTGGATGGGTGGTGTTCTTCAGAGCCGCTGCGTAGGTCGTGTGTACGGTGCGGATGGTGCCGTCCACCAACCACACCGTACACACGACCTACGCAACGGCTCTCAAGATCACCACCCATCCCAAAACTCGGTACAGAAAACCATATGATGCAACTCAACATCTAATGCTCCTGATGATGGGCGTATGTACCCGCAACATGTCGAGCTAAGAATACATCAATAAAATTACCTAGTTGCATCAAGTTGGCATTTCACTTTATTTCATGAGGAAGATGCAGTTTCAAACAACCCTCAAGGCAGTTTTGGTTTAACTCACATGTGATATTTTCAGTCGTGCAACGTATGACGGAAAGAACAGGCAGTGGCACCGTGGTTATGTGCACGTAATCTGGCTGTCTTGACCGGTGCCAATCTATGACAGGTTTCAAAAGGCTGCTGTATTGATAGGTAGCACGACAGAGCAGCTACAGTCGGTGATTTGCTTTTGAGGTCGGCGGCTGTGAAAATAAGTGTGATGTGTGGAAGAGTGACAGTTCACTATGATGATAAGCCATAGGCTATTGTACCGGTGGGTGTTATGGGCGATCATCCTCTGTAACACGTGTTGGGTTTAATGAGCTGATCCAGAGAGAGAGAGAGAGAGAGAGAGAGGTGTCAGTACTTGGACGGAGCTGCAAAAGCCGGGAGAGCGCAGTGTGTGTACTGACTACGTTAGGATTGGACAACCGACGGATCAGAGTTCGATTACTGTCTTTTAAAGCGTCCTGATTGGTACCGGAGCCCACCCAACTTCCTGCGTATAGTGCCGAGCGTAATAATAAATGACGATATATCTCCCTATCTCATACACCTTCATCACTTGCACACGGATAACTCTATTTGTATAAAATTGAAACTGAAATGAGCATAAGCTCCTAAGAGAAGCTGTACAAAAATAGCACAAGGCTTGTCTCAAACATCTTGTTTTAATGGATTCAGGACCAAATGCAGAACGATTAAGGTGAAAAATATGATATACCTAATGTGTTTTTTACAAGACTTCATTATGCTTTTACTATTTTACGTAGTTCGTACGTGTATCCCGACTTGGTACGGAGAAACTTGATATCTGTGTACTGCGTAACCGAGAGAGTGATGTGCAAATGTAGGTGTGTTGAGAAGCGATGTTGTTACGTGTGAACTGGGTTGAATTGCCGCAGTGTGGTACGTCTCACCCTGCTAGTTTCCTTGCAATATTAGGGGAAGACTGCGGCTTATAAAGTTCCTCGTTGTGTATTTGTCTTCATTGTTCCGTTACATTATCTCTCGGGCCCAAATATTCTTCTCCTAAACCTTTTGGTTGAACATCCTCGCTATGTGCATCACTACCATATAAAAAAATCTGTACATTTATTGCATATAATTCCAACTAATTCCACTCATTGGTGCATGCGATTGTAGCATTCAGACATCTCTATAATCATCTTCGATCCTGATGTGGATCTAATCCGTGTAATTTTTATACAATGTGCACAATACGAGAAAACGTTCACTATTTTCCAGTTTTCTAATTCAGTCACCCTGAAGATGGGTTTTAAACTGAAAGATGTAGCGGAATATGAACTACAAAACAGTGCAATATATATATTTATTTATTTTAAACTGAAACATGTAGCGGACTATGAACTTTAAAACAGTGCTATATATATATTTAAACTGAAACATGTAGCGGAATATGAACTATAAAACAGTGAGATATATATTATAAACTGAAACATGTAGCGGGATATGAGCTATAAAACAGTGCTATATATATATATATATATATATATATATACTGTACTGTTTTATAATTCATATTCCGCTATATGTTTCATTTAATATATATATATATATATGTACATATAGCACTGTTTTATAGTTCATATCCCGCTACATGTTTCAGTTTAAAACCCATCGTCAGGGAGAATGAATTAGAAAATTGGAAAGTAGTGAATGTTTTCTCGTATTGTGCACATTGTATCAAAATTACACGGATTAGATCCACATCAGGATCGAAGATGATTATATAGATGTATGAATGCTACAGTCGCATGCACGTAAAAATTACAACTAAAAACATTCACGTAGACTTAAACTGTATTTTCTAATCTAATTTTGGAATCACAGGAATATTAAGCAACGATTTTTATTAAATGTTTAATTATATATAAATACACCTGGTTGCAACGTCGTCTACATATTTGTACTTTATATTTGACGATTTGTGTTTATGTTAATGTAGGTACACGTCATATTTTCCTTTGTGATTGGGTCTTTCTGAAACTCATTTAAGCCGAACCATGTAGGTGAATGTCAACTATAAAACTGTACTGTGTGTATAATGGTCGTCATGTTGTGCAGTTCAGTTCTGCGTCATCATGTACGCATTTGTAAAGAACGCTATCAGACCACGATCAGGGCGACACAATTTTTCACGCTGGCAGGTGCAGCAAAGTATAATTAAACAACAAGATACTGGCCACTGTAACGTAGCACGACTCAGTAAATGGGTTTGTAATTAAGTCCCAATTGCATTTCGTCCAGAGAGAGATGTAGACCCAAAGCTGATGGTCGAAACTTGGGTACTGGTGTTCGGATTGTTAAACAGGAGGATAGTGGAAGAAGTGAAAAAAACGCTGTCTTTTAATTAGAAAGCACTGAGTTGGAATGTATTATTTACCTTCTTCACTTACATTGCTCATAAGAGAATCTCGATGTGTTACTTTTTCATTTAAAACAAAATATACTGCTATGTGTCGCTGTTTCTCCCCTATGCAGCATAGCCGTTTGGTCTTCATAATGAAGACGAAGATTGTTTTGTGTGAGGTGGAAAATGAAGTTTCGTATACACTGTCAGTAAATTTCATGTGTCAGCACGTCTTATTGTAATAACCTCGTAGATTTACAGTTAGGGTAACGTCTGGAGTCTTATTGAAGGCAGTAAACAACCACCAGCATGCGTCGTACAACAAATCTACATGTCCCGCTGTCGCATAAGCGTCACTGAAATAACGCACTAAAGAAAGTTTTGACCTTGGAGGTAGGTGGAGAATGTTACACAGGGTGGAGACACCTGTATTATTAGGGTGATGAAAATCGAGGAGAATGAGTGGTAGTGCCACCCAGCACTTGTGGTGGCAGTGCCAAGTTCCTGCACAGGTTTAGTCACAAAACCTTGAATTGAAAGGGCTACTGGGAAACGTGATGGACACATAGTAGGATAATATTGAAATGGAGATTAAAATAATAGAGTGTGATGGGGGATTGCATTGAACTGGCTCATGTAGGGAGAGTTAAAGGCGGTAATGCAAACCATCCTGCTTCTTGCAAGGCGCAGCTTGCCCATTATATCTCGTTAAGAATAAGGACAAGTGTCATGATTGCCGGTCCTGGCCGACGTTTGATCCAACCACTTTTTTGAAGCGAGTCGTCTTAACATTGTTGCTGCATATCTGACGAGCCGTCGCCATGTTTCTTTCTTCTTGGCTGTATGAATTGGGCCCTGTCATATCTGTATGACCTTCAAGATACTCTTTCCAGCGCCTCTTTATAGTCTTCCTCTTAATATTTATCCCGTTCATTTTTAATTTCACCGAGTCCGCTGTAGCCTTTTGTCGCCCATTTTCTCTGCATGAATGTTCCATGTTTTCTTTCTTCTACCATCTTATGATTATAAATTTTAAACGTATTTCAGTGTGTTTGTAACCGTATGCAGCTGGGACTCTCAGTTTTAATTTATACCCTTATACTATAATTCTGATTCGAAACAAGGAGAAGCTTTAACGCCATTGCTTTTCAACTTTGCTTTAGAATGTGCCATTAGGAGGGTTAATGTAAACCAGGATGGCTTGAAATTAAATGGTACACATCAAATTTTGGTTTATGCCATGATGTTAATATATTGGGCGGAAGCATATATAATATGAAGAAAAACACAACAGCTTTAGTAGTTGCTAGTAAGGAGATTGGACTAGAAGTAAATTCTGATTACACTAAATGGTCGTGTCTCGAGATTAGAATGCAGGACGAAGTCACAACGTAAAGACTAATAATAAGTCCTTTGAAAGGGTGGAACAGTTCAAATATCTAGAAACAACCTTGACGCATCACAATTCTATTCAGGAAGAAAGAAAAGCAGATGGAAGTCTGGGAATGCTTTGCTATCATTCGGTGCAGAATCTGTTGCATTCCATTTGGTTATAAAAGAATATAAGGATTAAAGTATACAGAAATATATGTTTGTCTGTTTTTTTTTTGTATGGGCGTGGAACTTGGTCGCTCACTTTGAGGGAGGAACGTAGGCTGTGTGTATTTGAGAATAGGGTGCTGAGGAGAATATTTGTGTCTAAGAGGGACTAGCTAACGGGGGAGTGGGGAAAACTACATAATTAGGAGCTTATTGATCTGTACTACTCACCAAATATTATTCGGGCGACCAACAGAAAATAATGAGATGGGCGGGGCATGTAGCACATATGGCGGCAAGTAGGGCTATATACAAGGTTTTGGTGGGGAAATATGAAGGAAAGAGACCACTTGGAAGACCCAGACCTAGATGGGAGGATACTATGGGTCTTTCAAGAGTGGAATGTGAGGGCATGGACTGGATTGATCTGGCTCAGGATAGGAACAGGTGGCGGACGCTTGTAAATGCAGTAACGAACCTTCCGGTTCCATAAAATGCAGGGAGTTTCTTGACTAGCTGAGAACCGGTTAGCTTCTCAAGAAGGACTGTGCTTCTTGGAGTAAGTTTAGTATAAATGTCTTCAGGCCTTTGCATAAACATGCATCACAATTTAAGACATGTAAGCCTCGTGTTGCATGTCATTGTACCAAATCTGTAAAATACAACTCAACCTTAGCCAAATTTGTCACTCCTCCACTGTGTTAATTCTATGACACTGCTGTGCCACGTCTCGTTACAATCCATTCTTGTAGTCGTGGCCGTGGATACGTCTGAAGACGATGGAAGTTTGCTGCAACCGAGGGAATGCCCTTACGGCACTGTCGGTCGGCCGGTTGGTTGGTCGGTCGGTCGGTCGGTCGGTCGGTCGGTCGGTCGGTTGGTCGGTCGGTTGGTCGGTCGGTCGGTTGGTCGGTTGGTCAGGCGGAAATGTACTGTTAACAGATACCAAAATTTCCCTCTTCACGCATGTACTGACATTCACATGGGCGT
>Ga0123354_10011826_pt1 | contig 13511 bp, 6 predicted proteins | sample TergutLab28metaG_2_FD_97872 | JGI IMG/M metagenome (GOLD analysis project Ga0123354, IMG submission 97872) | Labiotermes labralis P4 segment gut microbial communities from Petit-Saut dam, French Guiana - Lab288 P4 | ecosystem: Host-associated > Arthropoda: Insects > Digestive system > Gut ... | reverse complement strand
TGGAAACAGGGGGGGGGGGGGGGGGGGCAGAGGCGCATGCTACATTTTAGTCGACCCTCTCAAAGGAAGAAACCACTTAGTTAGTCTAGGGTAGAAGAGAAGACAACATTAGACGTGTTCACATGCATGCCACGAAATCACAAGTAAGAGTAGAGGTACAACTCCACTTACTCTTAACCCCGGCAAGTGAGGCCATCTTACATTAATTTGGTGTGAAAGTGAAGACAAACAGCACGGCGAAATACAATGGGTACACTATTGTGAATATGATAATGAACTTTCGGTTTAACAACAAGAATTTTCTTGTCCAGCTGAACGTAGTTACGTAATAGTGTGCGTGCTGAGGATAATGTGTTATGGAGGGTAGAGGAGAGGTGAACAACCTTTCCAGAATTTTTTTTCGCACGGTTTCGAGAAACGTCATGTATGGGCTGAAAAGAGGTCACAAATCCTGTCAGCATCTGGGAAGAAGAAAAAATTTTGCACTTTCAGCACCACACACAATATGTTGCATTATTTAATAACATGCATGGTATCAAGTGTGAGGCTAGATTTCCGTAGTTCTGAATAGAACACGTGACACCGGAAAACAAAACATATGAAGACAACTCTCTACACCTGCGTCTGGAGTAACCGATTCGAATCTTCCTCTGAAGAAATCTCCAGGTAAAAACGATAGAATATTGCCTCATACAGTTTTCTTAGCTTGCGTGCAACTCACGCGTTATAAAACCCTTATAAAACCTAGCAAAAATCAACGAGAACACGCAACGATGATTATTGTTGTTAAGTTGATTCGGAGAGGTGGCGGTTGTGGCCAAATTGAAGGTCATACAAGCCTAACTGTTGCAATACAAACGGACTTCAGAGAGACAGGAAAACCGTCGGATATAATAACCTGTCACACACCAAATATAAAGCATTAAGTGACAACTGCTAGACCTCAGCATCCAACTATGAAGTGATCTGCGTCATTATGAATCATTATGGGAAGGACTTGGTTCGATCTTCCGTCTTTAATGGGGCCCGTTACTTAAGATATGGAGTAGAAGTATCCAGTCTTGCTACATACGTATAATTTCACCTAAATTCTGTGTCGTAACACAAAAAAAAGATGTCAAAAACTTTGGCACGCTGACAATTGCCACGCTGTCTAAAGAAGAGCCCTTCCCGTGTAACAAATACGTGTAATCCCCTCACTATTAAAATGAAAAATACTTGAAAAATAAAAGGTAAATTTCATCCTATAGCCTGCCAAGACGGCAAAGACGGGGATTATATTTATAGATCAACTTTTTCTTTAACCTCGCCGCTGGATGGGGTGAGTGGCTAACGCCACAACCCGGCCGCTTTCCCCCAGGAATAACCCGGTTCACACAATATACACGGGTGCTGAAAATCTCGCCCCCACCGGAACTCAATCTCCAGACGGTCAAGCCCGTAGCGAGTTGCTATACCGACTAAGATATCCCGACCCTATTTGTTAAAGGTACAAGTAAATCGCTTTGGCTACAGTCAGAAAAAGCAAGAGCGTCAAATTCTAATCTACTGCAGGTTGGGAGGCAGGAACATCTAAAAATTCGCTATTTAAAATTCTGCATTCCACACGCATTCGCTGTACTTACCAATATACGCCGAGTTAATCAACAGCACAGACACTACGAAATCTATGGACACAAAATTCTTGAGTAGCTAACAGTCGTTTATTTTGTCACAAGAAATTCCTCTCCCATAACAAAACCCGGGGATTCATTGACGTGGTCAAAAGAGAATATCACCATAGCCTACCCTCGAGCCAGACGAATCCCGTCCACGTCCTTACGCCCCAATTCAATTTCAATATCATTCTTTCATCTACGCCTCTATCTCCCAAGTGGCCATTTCCTTTCAGAGTTCTCAGCTAAAATTTTGAGCACATTCCAATTTCTCCCATGCGTGCTACACGCCCGGTGTGGTGACTGGTACGGAATATGAAGCTGATTATTCTTGCTGACACTTCTTCCACTCAACTCTAAATACAACCTTATGTACCCTGTCTTAAAAACATTAAATCTGTATTCTTACTGCGATAAGAAACAGTTCACAGTAGTAACTCTATTGTGGTCATATGTAGCCAACTTCACGATAATACACTACACACATAGTACGTATTGCAGTAAGTTTCTTTAACAACAAACTGTATCGAAATATGCTCCGTGTGAAAACTACCTATCTTATAGTATTACGTCATGCACCCATTTTCACAGGACAGGCCAATTTTAAGAAATTTACTGAAAGTTACATTTGAACTCAATGTCAATTAAGGGTTGACAATTGACAACCACAAACTGACAATCTCTCACAGAAGACATGTCTTCTAAATCCCTCACGCGGCTGGAGTTGGAACATTCGGAAGGCTATACAGACCAGCCTTTCCCACGCATAAGATGTATGATTTTCTTGACATAAGACAGCTCTGTGCCGACTTATACATACGCCTGCTACCTTCCATCTACGGCGAAGCAATGCTGCAATTCCCACAACATCCACTTATATTACCCCATTAATGGAGATGGCCGGTGTACTGTCCAACAACTCCCAGTGCATGAATGAACCATGATTGAGTATACAGCTGTTTGTGTAATGTGGTCTTGGAACACGCATCTCGTTACTAGCGCCACTGAGGACGTCATCGTGGCAAGAATTGTTAATTTCAAACCACCAGTAACCACTTGTTATTTTTAAGCCCAGAAAAGCATAACTCAATAATAAATTCCAAATACGGACTCTACAGTATTTCAGGCTACATTCAACTTAAAATTCTCATAGGGTAGCTCTAAACGAGGGCAAAGCACCAGGCAAGACAAGTGAAAGATTATTTCACAACGAGCCGGCGGGTGTGAAAAAGTTCGGGAGGTAAGTTTATTTATACATATTTAAGTACATTTTTAATCGCTCAGATTATACAGTGTCGAATCTTTAAATGGTTAGAGAAGAATGAATTCGTAATATTGGAGACTAAGCCGTCGCAGCCTAACTGGAGATACTATATCGGAATTTGCCGTGAGGGAATGAGGAAATTCAAGAAAATCCCACCAAGAACAGCCGAGCTTCAGGAGCGGAAGTTTGAACCCGAGACATCGCGATTACGAAGCCATGCCACCGCGACAGTCAGTAAAAATTGCATATTTCTGGACATTGCTTGTCACTTCTAAATCCCGGTCACTGCCGCAAAGACATTAAACACTTAAGCTCTACCTCTGATTTCGCACTTTTGCTACTTTCCGATTTCCTGGAAGCACTTGTTCTGCAATAGGAACACGGACATCTTGTGAACCACATCATTAGGAACTAATAGTGGCAAACAGAATTCCAGCTTTTATCTCCACCTTCTATGTAGTAAAGTCCCTGTGCACTCCATCAAGGCGTATGGAGGCAGAGTTGCCGCTCCACTCATTCTTAAACGCAGCACTAGGTGGAAGTAGGTGGCCAACTTCACGCCCCGGCAGCTTTACGTCAGGGGAGAAAACCCCAGTAGCCATTGAATGGAAGGCTGGATAGGCCGCATCGCAGGTCTGGACGTTGCAGGGAAGAGTAATACCTCTTGCCCATGCCGGGAATGCCCCATCCCACAAGCCAGTCGTAATCGAAGTAGAGCTTATCCTTCGAAACATCGGGTAGTACTAGTCTAACGACACAGCGTCACATGTCACAAGACCTCCCTCCTTAGCAATACAACAGAGAACCTCAAATCTCGCATTATGCGAATTACTCTCCATGATCTACATTAGCAGACCGAACATCATGGTCGGCTAGCGCTCCTGCTTCGTAGTCTAGAGGACCCGAGTTCCCCAGACTGGCAATCCTGATTAAGGTTTATCGTGTTTTCATTCAGTTCCTCCCCACAAAGAGCCGGACAGTGCCTCAAATAATGCCACAGTCGCTCTATTTCACGTCCTTTCCAATTCACTGTTCATTCATCATCCTGCCATTCGACGCTGCCTACTCTAAACTACTAACAACGTCTTTAAATAAACCATAAATAAACAGAAATTTGGAACACATAAAGTTCAAAACAAAAATAATTTATAGTTAGAACTAATATACTTTGACCCACAAATGAGAAAAATATTAAAACCAAGTCCCAGCAGGTCTGGATGCTTAGAGAAATTATGACTTTGGGAAACAGAGAGAGATGTGGTTAAATAGCCACAGGCCGACATGTTTACTAGCGCTACGTATGGGCCAGCAGGGCCAACTAATCACAAAACTCCTATCGTATTTGTGTCGCCAGTAATAATTATCGATTCTCGAAACATGCTACAAGGAAATACGTACAAGCCCAAGCCCAGCTTTTACGGCGTTTTGTATTCCGACTAACCTTGTTCACGTAACTCTCCTGCAATATCATTTTATTTCCTTAGAAAGGTCTCGACGGTACTACAATGTGGACTACTACTCGATCCGATTGTCAACATATATGGTAGGCAAATCAATAATCAATGGTCTGCAGAAAGCTATTCTTTAGAGCTGTCATTCCCAAGGTTTCGCTTTTCCGGTCTTACCGGTCATTTTCTTAATCAATATAAGCATCGTACGTATACCGTACAACTGAGGCGCGTTCGAGTAACCACTGTTGCCGTGGAAAAGTAATGAATATTACTTATTTTGTGTGTGTGTGTGTGTGTAGCCTCTACATATCCAACATAAAAAGCGCATGCGCCGTACCACATTGTTATCTGTGGCCTGTCTCGCTGTACCGTATTTTCCCACCCGATCTCAAAGCGGCATGATTTTTGGAGAAAAGTTATTGTACATAAAATATGTTTTGATTTTCCCTACAACTTTTGTCTGAAACATTTCTCATTCAAAGAATAATTCAGTGAGGCAGTACCGTAAATATAAACAGGCCTTAATGTAAAGTACCCTTTTTTCTTTTCGGATTTTAATAAAACTGGAATTTTCTTAACAGACTTTCGGAAAATCCTCTAATAACAGCTGCCAAGAAAATCCGTCCAGTGGGAGTGGAGTTGCTCCGTACAGACGGGCGGAGAGGCAAAAGTGACGAAACTAAAAGACGCTTTTCGCAATCCTGCAAAAGTTCCTAAAAACGAATGCAATTCTAAACATCTTATCGAACAACTGGGCTTGTATTCGGAATGATCTGACGAAGCTAACAGTCGCTTTTCGCGATTTATGCGACAGCTGCTAAAAAGACACTACACAAAAACCCCGCGGTCTCACTACAACGAAAAGCGAAAATTCCTCTTTTGCACAAAGTGTGTTTTTAAAATAAAATGAACTTTACAAATCGTATTACACAAATATTTAAAGCTTAACCTTCTTTTTAAGACTTCGCGTTCCCACCAAGTCGACCGCCGAGTTCCATCAGCAGGACGTGTCCCAGCGGTTGACAAACACTGTCACTGGGGTTGAGAGTCCCGTTTCTGGCAACAAGGAGACGCAATGGGCTCTTCCTTCCGGCAGTCACAATACGACGTACATGAAGCAGACATGGAAAACGCCTTAAACCGAATAACAACACCAACCGAGCACATGTGATCAACTGCAACTGTCTAGACTTGTCTTCGGGAAGTGTCCAATTCGACTCCCAGCCTGAACACTGGCTACACTGACAGATGTTCGTGACAACCTCCAGTCTCTCCAAAACAAAATATAGAGGCAGCACATCGATTTTGCCAAGACTGTTTCCTGCCCTATCCTTCCCAACTCATTATTCATCTAATCCTACCATGGACGTCACAAAGTCCTGAGATATTGGTCGCGCCATAAAAGAATGCACAAGAAACAACACGGAAGCAAATTGGGGTACACAGAAACTTAAAACGTTGGAAACATCGACGCTGCACATAAAGACATTCTGACTTCCAGCATAATTAAGGCGGTAATGTAAATCTATAAACTACATTAAACTACATAGGTGTTCCCAAAACTAGAATATTAATAATAATCACATGCCATTACTGTATACTGAGTCCGCGACATCGTCTGCAAGTTGGAATTTGTAGCTTAGAACAAAGCATCGTCGTAATAATAACATGTCTTGATGCAAACTTTACAACCAGAGTCTCGGTTCGCGATCTTACGGTCATCCACTCTGGAATAAAATCAGGGCACAGCACATCACATGACAATTTAAAAACTACGCCTAAGCAGAAGAAACTCAAAACGGTGTTGCGTAACACAAGATAACAAAATTAAATGCATGTCCACATATACACACACACACACATTTCTGGCCGGGTAATAATATAATGATATGAAATCAAAATTTAATATTACACACTTAATTTTAGACTGCGGTAATAAAAGGGAAGGAACGTGTTCCAATATTGGCACAAATCTTAATCCCAAAGAGATATTTGTGGGCCTACTTCAGACCACGAGAAAGACAGAAATCTAGAAGACCCATAGAAATATTAACTGATCAAAGGAGGCTTTCGATGGAGACGGAAAAAGCCGCTGCGTGTAATCCATGTTCCTGGCAATCGACAACAGCAGCAGCAACAACAACAACAGCAACAGAAGCAACAACAACAACAAATGTAACAATATTTTCGTCCAAATTCATAGTGACGAACTGGAATCGCCGTGCATGAAGTGCATTCTAAGTAAAGAAATGCAAGTACTGCCCTTACTGTACGATCTGACAGTCCTTTACTGTGGCGGTTTGGGTACGAAATAAACCGATAAATACATATCGTAACGAAACTACCAAATGCATATAAACGTTTAGGTATATCTTATGTTGTATCATAGACATGTACGAGGCAAACTATGTTTATAAGACAATATATTTTTAAACGTTTATATGCGTTTATTGGTTTTGTCACCTACCTAATCAGCTTAATGTATGGTCATGGATTATTTGAAATTATACGGATACGTGTAAGACCATACCTTGTATGACCACTGGAAATGTCCGCTTAATTTTAAAAAGCCAAATAGAAAAACTTTTCAGTAAAACAGCTTCACATGCACTAATTCAGTAACTGCAGACACTGTTGTTGCAACCTTATCTGAACGCATGCAGTGGCCATCGGTGAACCAACCGTCCAATTTAAATTTTGTGTTTGCTGGATCCGTAAGCTTAATGGCCAAGAAAAACTCATAAAAATTATAAAACAATAAACCATTTCCGAAAAATGGAAACGAACTCTCTACACTACACACCAACATTCCAGCATAACTCTGCACAGCTCATGTTGACGTCCTAACAAATTTATCTACAATGTTTCGGAAGCGAGCGCCTACACACAAAACAATCTGTCGTTTCGTCCAGCGAACCGGTTGTTATTCAGTGCACCTGTACACGTCTAGACAAGGAGAAAGCGTAACGAAAGCAGTGTTTAGGCTTATGTAATACACGCATGCATATCTGAAACCAATCGTGAGCTTTGTAATACTGAATTCCTAGAGTCGCTAAAATCAAATAACTATGACCTTGATACGGTGAATAAAGCACTTACCAGCTATCGCAAGCAGGAGCAATATCCATAAATCCATCACTTTCCACTTGAGTAATGCCAGTAGGTCCACTTCCGCCTCCCTCTTCACTTCGGACCTCGCTTTTTACGCGAAGTTAGAGCCAGATGTCGGCATACGCAAGACGATGATAACGATGACAGACCGGGAAAAGTGGGGTGAAATCATCTGCTACCAACCCCTGTCGATACATCACTGAACCCAAAAAACTGATCTTAGTTAATCTTATACATGCACTTGCAACAAATGTTAAATATCGAGTGTTTATTCTAAACTCCGACAAGAGAAGGTTCTGTGTGGTGCTTCCGACACTAGACACTGGTTTCCTTACTTTCGTCGTCGCCCGAAATCGTACTTAATTTGTAGGGTCTTTACACCCTTAAATAAGTCACATAGTTTGTTAGTGATTTGTCCAACACCCGAAACTAAATTTAATGCGCATTTGAAACACTGGTTTCGGAAGTGTCCCCCACCACGGGGAATGGGGGAGGTCCGTTTGAAGAAAAAGGCGTTTTTTCCTGCTGAGTTGTATCAATAATCAGTATCTGCCAAATACGGGGAACACTTAGCTCTCCAGGTCCTTGCTCGCTCACTCACTAGCAACTCGCCCGCTTCCTCCCTCGACCGCGCCGCGCCGAGTATTGACCGGAGGGTCTGCGCGCGCGGCGGCGGCGGCATGGCTCCCTGCTTCCCTCTCGCTCTTTCTTTTACGTGCGTGCCGACTAGGTTTAGGATGCGCTGGGACCTTTCTGTCTCCCTCTCGCAAACTTCTCTCTTGACTCACTCGGCTGTCCCAGTGTTGCCAACAAAGAATTCTTTAAAATATTCGGCTAGTAAATATACGCTCATTTGACGACACAGTACATGCCCCATTTTACGAAGCTGTGTCGGCCAACAGCTTCGAATCATCCGTATTCTTAACTATCACCCCAGACTTGTGGTGGTTTTGATCCGTCCATCCAGGTAAATGCTAAGTAGTACGTCGAAAGAAAGCAATAACGACTACTTCCAAATACCCATCTGCTTACCATTCATGGCCATGTCCACACAACATTCGAGGTAACACCAGGTTTTTTAAAAAAATAACTGTATAACAGGGGGCGTAGTTAGGGGTGGAGGAGGGGGACGATGAGGCAGCTCCGAGTGCCAGAGTCTAAGCAGCGGCAAATGAAATCTGAACTATTTTGGAATTTTGTGCAGCGTAGAATGGTAATTTCGTACCGACATTTCAGTCCCATCTTCAAGAATCCAGCAGTCCAACTGCACTCTTGACCCTTGAAGACGGGACTAATAGGTTGTCCCGAAACGTCGGTACGGAACTATAGTGCTACCTTTACGTAAAATCCCAAAAGGGCGCAGATCTCATTTATATCGCTGTGGGAACCTGAAATCATGCAAAGAGACAAATGAATACCTTAAATTAAAAAATTTGATTTTCTGCTTTCAATAAATTTAAATTACTGAGCCAAAGAAAAGGAAATTCAATACATGAGTGCCTTTTTTTTAGGGTTCATATTTTCTGTAAGGGGCGGCCACTGTGATTACTCGCCAAAATAACCCAGATACCCCACTGCTACAAGCATACCTGCAAAAGCGAGCCGACCCAGCCGAGCTAAGCTTAGGCCGAGATTACGCAGCGTCATACATTGAAAATCCAGCACATCAGCAGATCCTGTAGCCCACACATTTTCCGACTCTATACGTATGACTACTCCATGCTAGTACTAATCTGTAAGTAATCGTAAAACCGAGTGGTTATATTGGTCAGTTGTAACAAAGAGCACAGCAACTAGCGAATGTCAGTAGTATAATATTCTGCTTAGCTTAGCATTCCGATTTTCTTGCCAGGCTACTGAAAGAGGCGTAGATGTTAACGATGTGACTGATCTGTGAACTGGCTAGACAAATGAACACCAACAAACATCCTTTAAGAATCTCATTCCTGGAATTATACACACCAAAATTAAAAAGTACTCGTTAAACATGCGCCGAGAGGAAAAATGTTTTAAACATGGGTTGTAGAAAAAAAGTGCAAATATTGTAAACAGTGGCATATTACGCAGACTCTACCAAGACAGTTACTATTTCCGAAACGTCTTACATTGTCACTGTACACGTGTAAATGTGCATCTACATCAAAATTACGGCCCGACATGCCCTCATTTTCCCGAAACTCAGTGTCTCAGCTGCATTACGTGGAAATATTTTATGCCGAATTGTATCGAAATCGGGCGAAAAACGTAGAAAATATGGAGAGAAAAAATTAGTCACGCCCTAAGGTAAAGTACGGCTTTCGCTGAATTGAAATACATCAAATTTATAACTGCCAACATTATTATAAAGAAATGGTCTGTGTTAAATTTCACCCATATCATTAAAGAAAAATTGAAAGTATGGGTAGAAAATCGTACACTATCAAGTAAACGACAACGGTCATTGCGCCGATTTCACGAAACACAGGTTTGTGCTCAACAGATTTGTGTAAAGAGCTCAGACACGAATAATCTAAATCTCCGACAAAAGTTTAGTCGCTTTTACTAGCTAACAAACGGATAGACGGTCCGACGAACAGATGTTGTCTCTACATAGTTTTTTTTTTGTCCTTCCCCTTCGTGAAGACTGTCCAGAAAGCAAACACTCTATAGGTGTATGCTCGTTTGATGTGCATTTCCGAAATATTCCTTTCACTTTTAACCCCCATGGTATGAAAGAGCGGTGACGAAGTCCTGGAATAGGGTGAATACTGAACTCAGCTGATTGCTCATCAAAACCCAGGAGATCAAGCTACCCTGGAACTGCATGTGTGTTAAGGGTGGAGAAATCGAGCGGGACAGCAGAAGGGTGCAAAGAGAAGGGAATGCGAGGGAAAATCCCCAAAGGTACAGAAGTAATGAGGAAGCCGAACGCTAGCAACATCCTCACCATTCGACTGCACATCCCGATAGCAAAACAGGCCTATAGTGAATCAGGGGGTTCAACTACAGAAATTTCCAGGATTCGGGTCATCCTTTACACAAACTGCAAAGTTTTCTGAAATACCGAAATTAAGTTCGTTAAAACTTGAACGGAAAATCTTACAATTCCCACCTCTAGTTTTGACTTCCATAAATAAACCTTCCATTTAGATGCCACTTATTATTTTATTGTACTTCTTAAAGGCTCAACATGCTTCGGGCATTAGTATGTCCATCATCAGGAGTTCGCGACTATGATGTTGATTACCACATTGGTCGTTTCGTTCTTCGTTTGCTGTATATTGGAGGTTAGGTGCGGTTATGCTGGAATATTGTCCAGGCTGCTGGCTATAGCCTGCAGCCTGGACACTACACTAGTCACGAACTCCTGATGATGGGCATACTAATGCCCGACGCATGTTGAGCATTTAAGAAGTACAGTAATATAATAAGTGGCATCTAGTTGGTTTTTTATTCTTCAGTTATCGCAATGATGCATGGTCCAATATACACCACAAACCTTCCATTTATCTACTCTCACATATTATGGCACACTGTGTAATCACAACGTCAATAGGTATGCAGGTCAAAACTTGAAAATTTCCTGACATCCAGCTTGATAGAACACGATACGCTACTACGCAGGCATAAATAACTTTCTATCGGTTCAGGTTGAGCCTGTAATACCGACTGAAGCACGGGAAATTCTCGGATGCTTCATAACGACACTTCTTGGGCATTACTGCCACCTGTCGTACCTGTCAGAAACTACGTCATTTTTCATGCGGTGACAGAATAACGACAGAATTTCGGCCGGTACACTTTTATTTAATTGATGTGTCTGAAACACATTGCACCACCTTATGGGAGTGTTCTACGCACAAAGCAATGAAAACGGCTTGAATATAGATGGATCTCTGGATGACTGTGTCTTAGCCGAAATGCAAGGCTCCCTGAACGAGACCAACCACACTCTTGCTTTATAATGATGCTGCTGCTTCGTATTCATTGTGATGCAGCAGTGTTGTTGTACCAGTCTAATGCACTGCTCCGCGCTAAAAATGGCCGACGAATACACATTCGTTTAGACGGCTGATATGCACGTCACGGTTGGCCGTGCACATGGCGATGAATTTGAGACACATTCTCTTCACGAGGAAGCACTTCCCGTTCTGCAGAGCAGATCGGCGCCTTTGCGTCCGTGAAAACTGGAGAAGGAAGAGAGAAGAGTGTGCAGACACCAGAGGTGAAAAAGAGAACTCGTGTGACGTTGCTGAATACCGTGACACTAGAACGCTGAGGATCGCAGTTGCAGAGCATTTGGTCCCCTCGAATGTTCAGTAGGTTCTTCGTGAGCTACCCGTGTGTAGCTAGCGCAAGACACGTTCTGAAAACTGCCCTGGACGGGCGGAGTTTTGGCGGCAGCTCCTGCAGCAACGTAACGAAAGGGCTTCTTCTGTCCAACACGATGTTCACAGACAAGGCAGGACTTCGTCATGGACCATGATCGTTCACAATCAGCATTCAAACCACACAAATCATTCCGTCACGACACCAACAACAATTTTCAATAAATGTGTGGGTGGCCATCAAAGGAGACACACCGGTATGTCCCTCTTGTTTTCCAAAACAGGCTGACAAGTGTAGTTTATCGTGTCATTTGTCACGACACACTTCCACAGTTACTACAGAATGTCCCTCTACAGACTGGTGCGCCCGCTTCATTTTAAACACGTCGGTGTCAATGTCAGGTTAGGGCTGACACACATTCAGTCAGTTCGTTCTGTATCGAACCCTTCCTGAGGCTCACGATCAAATTTTAGTCTAGCCCATATATTCAATACCACAGTCATTTAGCCCTCTTGGACGATAATGCCGGCCTGTACATTGTTCCAAGTCACGGTCCTTGACGGTTGTACATACTGTCACACATATATATTTAGCGGAATTCTATAATAAATTACTACAATGTACATAAAAGACACGCATGGATTCTGTCAGTCGAAGTCTTATACAGTAGATCATACTGCATCTTACTCAGCTTTTGTTGTTGCGGCAGTTCTAGTCGCCTCAAAGTTCTTTGTTTATCGCCACCTAGTTTAAGCCTCTTATATATTGTGCACTGGGCTTCGCCTTGCCCGTGTTGCGACCAGTTCCAATTTCAAGATTTTGTCGCTTATGTACACCTACATATTAGGTGTAATTCTATACATAATGGGGTCCCGAAAAAAAGACCTACGGTTATTCCACCGTATCCGACACAGCCATAGGACATGCTATTTGCAACTGTGCTTCGCGCGCATACATATTCGCACATCCCACTCCCAACTTGTACACTAGATATTGCATTGAGTCAATTTAAAATTCATTTTTCCATTAACTTGATTGAAATTTCCTTCATCAAACAACTGTTCTGTACTCTATTATGTAAGCTGTGCTCAGAATAATTATTAATAAATCAAATTTGTATTCAGTTCAGCATTATCCGACATTTTCGGTAATCTGACCTACTATCGGTCCCGTTTAAGTCGGAGTATAGGGATTCTTCTGTACCCATTTTTCGGTACTTACAATCAGCGTAGTATACATAATACACATGGTCTCTGTCAGTGGAGGCCTGATGCTGCAGATCATGCTTCATCTTATTTACTTGTGCTACAATGGCAGCTTGCTTAGTCACCTAAACTGGCGTGCATTTGGACGCCGCCAAGTTTAAGCCTCGCAAATTATCTGTGATGGACTTCACCTGCTCCAGTGCTGCGCTAACATTTTCATTCTCATGATCTTGTGACTTCTGCTTGTTGCCTGCATAATTCTGTTACGAAATCATGAACGTATTGACTTTTTAAAACCAGATGCAAATCGGGGGCTAGCGTAGAGTTTATAAAATTTCCAATCGCTCAGATAACCGCGTTTTCGCATCCCCCTTAACATGTTTTTGCTATGAATATATCCTGAACGTAGTTTAAGTAGAGACGAATCAATACCCTGTCCCTCACTATCACCTGACTTAAATTTTCTACGTTTTTACTTATTGGGTCATGTGGGGAGTCATGTCTATGTAAGGGCAGT
>Ga0123354_10011825_pt1 | contig 13511 bp, 11 predicted proteins | sample TergutLab28metaG_2_FD_97872 | JGI IMG/M metagenome (GOLD analysis project Ga0123354, IMG submission 97872) | Labiotermes labralis P4 segment gut microbial communities from Petit-Saut dam, French Guiana - Lab288 P4 | ecosystem: Host-associated > Arthropoda: Insects > Digestive system > Gut ... | reverse complement strand
GATGTGGAACCTCTTGGTGCTGTGCGCTAGTATCAACAGTTGCCGGGAACAAAGATCCGGCCATGGGTTGAACGCCGCCCGTCCTACATTAGAGAGTGAGACGTTCATGATCGGCGACTTTGCACGCTTTGACATGGTTGCGCCACCGCGGCGTCAGTGGGCTGTTCTGACGCCAGTGATCTGGGCCGCCACTTACCCCAGGGCGCTTTGGCGTCGCTCAAAGGTCAACTGGAATGGCATGCCGAAGAACCTCAAAGGCCCGTACTTTCTTTTGTGCAACCACAACGCCTTCCTGGATTTCACGGTGACGACGAAGGTTACCTTCCCGCACCGGGCCAATTATGTGATCGCCGTCGACGGCTTCATCGGCATGGAGGGCCTGCTGCGTCGCGTCGGCGGCATCGGCACACGTAAGTTCACCCACAACCGGCACATGGTCAAGAACATCCTCGCGGCACGCGATTTCGGCGACGTCATGGTGATGTATCCCGAAGCTCGCTACGCCTTGTGCGGCACGGCATCGGACTTGCCGTCGTCCCTGGGCAGCATGGTCAAGTCGATGGATATGCCTGTGGTCACAGCGATCATGCACGGACACCATGTGAGCGCTCCGGCCTGGCATGGAAAAGTGCACGGCGTCAGGCCCATCGAGGCCGACGTGAAGCTGCTTCTGACAACAGACGAGGTGCGTGAACTGCCGGTTGATGAGATCAACGCCCGGCTGTCCGACGCCTTCACCTATGACGATTTCGCCTGGCAGAAGGCCCGTGGGGTGCGCGTCAAGGACGGCAAGCGGGCCGAGGGCCTGCACCGGTTGCTGTACCAGTGCCCCGCCTGTAACACCGAATACCGCATGACGTCATCGGGGACGACGTTGACTTGCGGCGCCTGCGGCAAAGCGTGGCAGATGAGCGAACTGGGTGAGTTGGCGGCCGAATCGGGCGACACGGAATTCCCGCACATCCCCGACTGGTACGAATGGCAGCGCGCCAACGTTGCCCGCGAGGTGGCCGACGGGACGTACTCCGTTGACACGCCGGTTCGCATTGAATCGCTGCCCAACGCCAAGGGGTTTGTGGTTTTTCCGGAAAACGGGCACCTCACGCACGGCATGGACGGCTTCAAACTGACGGGCAAATGGGACGGCGAGGAGTTCACCGTTGACTGGCCCGTCAAGGCGCTGATTGCCGCTCACACCGAATACAACTACAAGGGGCGCGGCGACTGCGTCGACCTCAACACCCTTGACGACACCTTCTACCTGTTCCCGTTGAGCGAGGACGTCAATGTGACGAAACTGGCCCTGGCAACAGAAGAGCTGTACCGCCGTTACCAGCGCGAAAAGAAGGCTGCCCTGGCGGTCGCCAGCTAGGTCGCCGGTGTTGTCGGCTTTGGCGATGTCGGCTTCGAGCCTGGTCGTGGTGGCGCAGTGCTGTCGCGAATGACGAGTGTCGGCCTTTGAGTTATGTGGCGATGTACCTGCTCGCCCGACATGACGGCGTCGAGGAGTTCGTACGCCTGTTCACCCAACTTGTGGAAGTTCTGGTTCACAGTCGTGAGTGCTGGAATCCACATTTGTGCGAGCGGATGGTCGTCGAAGCCGACGACGCTGATGTCACGTGGAACAGTCTTACCTCGGTCCGCGAGCCCGCGCATCACGCCTATGGCGATCTCATCGTTGCCGCAGAAAACGGCAGTCACGGACGAATCTGAGGCCAGTTGGTGACCGATGTCTCGGCCAGAAGCCGGGTCCCAGGTGGCATCGATCACAGATGGAACTGTTGCGCCACGTTGCCGCAAGGCTCGCCTCCACCCGGCAGTTCGTCCGTCTTCTTTTCTTGATGGCGGGACTCGTACGTGATGAACGGTGTTGTGTCCAAGGCCAAGCAGATAGAGGACGGCTTCGGCGGCAGCATCCGCTTCGTCCATGAGCACTTGGGGTACACCGTTCTCGCGTACGCCGGAGACAGCGACCATGGGGATTGACGGGGGCAGGCGACGGAGGGCAGCGACGCCAGGCGGATCGAACTTGAGGACGATGACCCCGGCCAGGGGTTGGTCGAGGACGAGTTTGATGGCACGATCGACGGTTTGGTCATCGGATGCTTCGACAACTGTGATCGAGACGATGTACCCGGCTGCGCGGGCGCTTTCTTCGATGCCCCGGATTGTCTCGGCGTACCCATAACGGGATGTGTTGCCGGCGATAACGGCGATGAGTTTGGGTTCTCGGGATACGAGCGCACGAGCGGCAGCCGATGGGCGGAACCCCAAGTCGTCTATCGCCTCCAGCACGCGTGCCCGTTTTTCGTCGGATACATACTGGGCGTCACGAAGCACACGCGAGACGGTTGGCACGGACACGCCCGCTTTGCGCGCAACGTCCTTTATCACAGGTCGTTTGACCATGTTTTTCATGTCCTCGTCTGTCAGGTGTCGCGTCAAGCATAGTCAGTGACACCCTGGACTTGCTATTGGTTTACTTGACTGCTCCGCTCGTGATGCCTGAAATGATCCTACGTTGAAGAAGGGTGAAGGTGATCAATAGCGGAAGACTCATGAGGATGATGTAGGCGAAGATAAGGTGCCAATTCTGTAAGTAAAGACCGGCACTGGCGACTTGATACAGGTTAAGCGGCAGGGTGTCGAGTCGTCCGCCGATAACGAAGAGCGCATAAAAGACGTCGTTCCAGATATATAGGCAAATCAGAATCGTTGCGGTCGCGAGAGTTGGGCCAAGCAATGGCAGGATGATACGGAAGAAGACGCTGACGGGGGAGGCGCCGTCAACCCGCGCGGCTTCTTCTAGTTCGACGGGGATGGTCCGAATAAAGCCGGTAACGAAGAAGATGACAGTGGACATGTACATGCCCATGTAGACGCCGATCATGCCCTGTGGGGTGCCAGCCAGGCCGATTTCGCGCAGCAGAAGAACGATGGTGACCACGGCCGGAGGCAGAACTATGCCGCTGATGCCAAGTGCGTACAAAAAGGCAACGGCCTTGCCTTTTCGGCGTCCAAGTATCCACGATGCCATGGCCCCCAGCAGCAGAACGCCGAACACGGACGGAACCATGATCAGCAGACTGCCAAAGAACGCGGGCACCATGCGACCCTGATTGAGGACGGTAGCGAAGTTCTGGAACAACTGCCAATGGGTTGGCAACGAGATACTGGGATTGAGGGCTTCGGCCTGGTCTTTGCTGGCGGTGACGAAGACAAGCCAGAACGGGATGCCCAACAGTATGACGACGAGGAGGATGGCTACCGTTGGCTGAATGGCGCGGAGCGGATGCACTTTTTGGCGGCCAAGAGCACGGACGAGTGGGTCGCTCATAGCACACGCTCCCTTCTGCGAAGGAGGTATATGACGGGGAAGGCAAGAATCCCGACCATCAGGAACAGTGTCAAGCTCATTGTCGTGGCTTGGGCGAAGAGCCCCTGGCCGAATGTCCGGAAGATGAAAATGTTCAGCAGTTCTGTGGTTCCGCCCGGCCCGCCGCTGGTCGTGGCCTGGACGATATCGAAACCGTTCATTGAGCCGAGCAGCGAAGTGGCGACATTGAACGTCACCGCCGGCGCGAGAAGCGGAAAACGGATCGACCGGAAGGTCGCCCACCAATTCGCGCCATCGATACGAGCAGCTTCGATGATGTCCTCGTTGATGGTCTTCAGCCCCGCCAGGTAAATGAGCATGGACAGGCCCATCCACTTCCAGCCGTGGATAAGGGCGACCACCACAATCGTCCAGGTGGTGGAGCCGAGCCAGGCGATGTTGACAGTGTGACCGGCGAAAGCCCCGAGTATCTGGTTCAGCGCTCCGGTCGGCTTCAGCATGGCTTGAAAAATGTAGCCGACAGCCAGGGCCGACATGACCACCGGTACAAAGAATGCCACGCGAGCGAATCGGTTGATCCTGGTGTCGCGCTCAAGAACCAGCGCCAGAACCAGTCCGCCAACGTTTTGGAAAACCGCGACAAGCACAGCGTAGACAAGCGTTGTGCGCAAGTCGTTGACCAACGTGCCGGTGGTAAACAATGTGGCGAAATTGCTCAATCCGACGAACCTTATGTCGGCATGGAAACTCGACCAATTCGTGAACGAGTAAACGAAATTGAAGATCGTTGGCACAAAGAAAAAGACAACCAAGACAACCAAGGCCGGAATGAGAAACCAGGCCGGATGATCCACTCGCCGGTGTGTCGCTCGTCGGCTCGGCGCCAAGAATGTGGGAACGGTCACAATGTCTCACTTTCGGTCTTCATGGCGGAGTGGCCCGGCAACACCCGGGCCACTCTGCCGCGCGAAGAATCAGAAGCCAGGGGCTCCTTGAGCTTGCGCCAACTGCGCAAACTGCGTCTGAGTTGTCTGGGCAACCTGGACGGGAGTCATGGTGCCCTGGATCATGTTCGCGAGATTGATGTACAGGTCCGGGTTCGCGATCGCGAGTGCCTGCATGGAACCAACTGACGTGTCCAGCGCCTTGGCAACATCTGTCAGCGCCGTTGGTACCGTCGACGGTGTGGCAGCTGTGCTGAGCAGCGACACGGTGTTCTGGTCAGAGAGGAAGGCGTTGTATCCGCTTCCGAGCCAGTATTCGAGGAATTGCTTCGCGGCCGCTTCCTGAGTCGCATTGCCGGTGTTGAAGGCGACGACGGCGTTCGACTGATCGGGGATGTACGTACCAACGTTACCGGTTGGGGAGATCGGGAAAAAGCCGATCTTCTGGTTCAAAACATCCGTGGTGGACTCGGCCTGCAACTCCGAGAAGAAGCTGTTGACCTGCATCGCCATCGCAGCGTCACCGTTCAGGAGGGCATTGCCCTGGTCGACGAAGGTTGCCGTCTTAATGTCAGAGTTGAACAGGCCTTCCTGGATCAACTGCTGATATGTGTTGATTGCGCCCTGGATGGTTGGATCGGTGAACTTCTCCTGGTTGGCGTTGACACGGTCCCATAGGCCGCTCTTCGCAGCGTCAGCCAACTGCGCTTGGACCCACCACTGGGTCGCCCATCTGTCGGCACCCATCTCGTAGAACGGTGTGACGCCTTTCGACTTGAGTGTTTGGGCGAGCGTGATGAAATCATCCCAGTTGGTCGGCGTCGAGGTTACACCGTTCGCCGCGAAGACATCTTTGTTGTAGTAAACGCCGATGACGGCTGGCGTGGTGACAAGGGCCGCATAGCGCGTGTTGTTGAGGATTCCGGTCATGTTGGCCAAGTTGCCCGTGTAGTTTGACACCCACGGCGCACCGTCGAGCGATATCAAGTTCTGAGTCGCGTTGAGCGCTGTCAGCATCGACGCTGTGGGCTGCCAGAACGCCAGATCGGGCTTGTCGCCAGTGGCAACCTTGGTCTGAATCCCTTGCTCGTACGGATCGGGGATCGTCACAACGTTGACCTTGGCGCCGGTCAGCTGCTCAAAACCGGAGATGACAGCGTCAGCTTCATGGTTGGAGTTCTGGGCGGCCCACAGCGTCAACGTCACTCCGTCGAGTTTCGTGTCTTCTGCCGGCCAAGCCGCCGGCGAGCCGCCGGCGGTCGGCGTAGTGCTACCTGGATTGGTGCACCCCGTCAACGCCAGCATTAGAGTGGCCGCGAGTGCCGTGACTACGGCGGCGCGGCGGTGGATGGTTTTCATTGGATACTTACCTTTCTTGTTGTGGTGACATCGTCACCGTTTTCAATTTGTTGCGCCCGCCTTGACGGAGTCACGGCGCCAAGACGAAATACTCGGGCACCAATTGGTGTAGGTCCCGGATCAATGTGCAGCCTCGCGGTAGTCGGGTCCCAGAGCGTCTCCCAGGTGGGCAAGTATCTGGGGAATACGGTATCGATGATCAGCGACATTCCTGCCAGGTGGGGAAGTTCCAGCACCGCGGGTTCAGCCGAGCCACGATTCCACACGGCTGTGAGCAAGTTGTCGCCCGTCGACAGGCCCAGTGCCACCCATTTGTCGTCCCAGCTGGGCAGGCCGAGCGGCCAAAGCGGGACGGAGCGGGCCACTTGTGAACGTATCCCCTTGGCGGCAAAAACAGCCTCGGTCACCAAGGCGCGCTGGTCGTCGCTCATCTGGTCGATGTGCCCCGATAGGTAAAAACGCCCAAGCAGACTTGTCGACAAACAGAAGGCCATTTCCTCGTTTGACATGCTCGGTTGTGGGTACGCCCAGTTCGCGGCCTGCTCTGGAAGCATAGTCAAAGGCGCCGCTGCGGCTATGGGTGGGTATCGCAAGTAGTCTTGTTGGTCCGATGTTGACTGCAACTGCAGGCGCGACAGCATCGCAAAATCAGACCGCATCCCGCCGGAAGCGCAATTCTCCAAGATGAGATTGGGATGCCGCGCGAGGATGCCGTCCAGCCAATCGAGATGTGCCCGGTTGTGGTCGAGCAATCCGGCACCCACACTGTCCGCCTGACAATCGGTTCCCGCGCCTGGGTTTATGTTGTAGTCAAGCTTGAGATACCCAACTCTGAAATCCGCCACCAACCGATCAACTACATCGTCGAGATATGCTCTGGCGGCAGGATGGCGCAAATCTAGGTGATACCGGCCATGTTCCACAAGCCGCTGGCCGTGCCGTTGAAAGAATGCATTGTCGGGTAGTTCGTTAGCAATCGGACTGCGAACTCCGACTACCTCCGGTTCCAACCACAAACCCGGCACCATGCCCATGTCCCTTATAAGGCGGATGACCCTGCCAAAACCATCCGGAAACCTGGTGGAGCTAGGGCGCCACTCTCCGACGCTGTCCCACCAATCGCCTGAGTCGTCGTACCAGCCAGCATCGATGCAGAAGATCTCTGCGCCCACCTGCGCGGCGGCGCCCACCAGTGGTAGCAGTTTGTCGGCCGTTGGGTCGCCGCCCAGAGTGTTCATATAGTCGTTGAACACGACCTGCATGGTCGTGTTGTCGGGATGGGTGCGCCGTGTGCGCCGCCTGAATTTCGTCAGCTCTCCCACGGCTGTGGTGAAATCGCCCGACAGCGCCAGGACGGCCGGCACTGTTGGGAATGATTCGCCCGGTTGCAGAACCTTTGTCCATTGATGGTCGGTATCAGTGGGTCCGGACAGCGCCAGATAGCCATTAGCCGTGTCGCTGCCGATTTCCCACCGCCACGCGCCATTGTGGTCGATCTGCCACGCCCAACTGGCGCCCAACTGGCGAGATGAGATGCCCGCTACCGGCAAATGCTTTCCGGTCGACCATGTGCCGGAGGAGATCACACTGAATTCGCCACGAGGATTATGGGTTGTCAACTGCTCGCCCAACGATGGGAACTGGGTGTCATCAAGCGGCTCGTTTACCCACCGTCCCTCGCCAAGCCAGTCATTCAACCCATGGTGTACGTTCCAGTCGCGAACTGCACCAGTAAGAGCGCCACCGATGTATGCTGTGAGCGAAGTGACAGATCGCAACACTATTGGCTTCAGCCCCATGTTCAGGACAAGGACCTCAGATCGTATCGCCGCAATGTCATCCAGCATCGTGAAACGGCTGGTGATCTCGATTCCGGAACATGGACATTCGACTGTCAGTTCCAGTGTCCGTGTTCCGTCCAGGATCTGTTCGCTATGGCGTGAATACCTTGCTTCCTGACCCACGACTGAGTGGACCAGCCGATCACTCGCCGAGGCATGCCCCTCGTTCGCCGTGACCACATCCACCAAAGGTAGCCCTGGAGGCATGACAAGCCGGACGGGGCCGGCCGAGGCAGAAGCAATGCGCGGGGCTGCGTCGGCAGACCACTCGAACTCGAATGTCAAACTAGCATTGCCCCACACTAGGCGATCTGCCATTGGTTGAGCCTTCCTCGTCTGCGCCCAATTCACGCCAAATGAACCGACACTGTTCAGATTTCTGATACCGTTATCAGCGTAACACTAGCAGACGCCTAGCACAACAGGCGCGCAGGGATGCTGCCGATGTATTGGAACGTGAGAAAGCGTGCCGTTCCGAGGACCGTTTGCGCTGCAACGACGCCTACTTCAGGCCAACGAGTGAGAGTTATTCCCCTCCTTAGTTAAGAGGGGTGGCGCGGAGCGCCGGGGTGGTCCTTCCTAGGACGCGGCCCGCGAGTCGCGGCGCTGGCGGGCCAGGTAGATCGGGTCACGCACAATGCTGACGACGTTGGCTGCGGCCGTGGCCTTGGTTTGGGCCTTCACCACTTTCGCCTCATCCAGGGCGTCCTCGGCGTCCTTGACGCCCGCCGGGATCGACGTGCCGATGGCCCCGAAGCTGGCCTTGACCTCGTCGATCGTCCCCTGGGGTAGCTTGACGTGCTTGAACTGGCCCTTGCCGATGATCGCCATCGCTGCGACGACAACCAGGAACAGGACGAACAACACCACAAAACCGAGGAACAGCGAGAAGAGGACGCTGAGACCGGCGGCCTTCCAGAAAATCCAGGCAAACAGGAACCCGACGCCGAAGCCCAAGATCTTCAGCGAGGTGTAGCCGAACAGCCCGACGCCGGCAAACAGGCTGGCACCAATGCCGAGCCCCTTGGCGGACGACTTGACCTCGGTGCCGGCCAACTCGCCGATACCGGACGCCACCGCACCGCTGCTGGCGGCGATACGGCTCAGATATTCGGATGGACGCATGGCTTGCCCTTCACGTGTTTCGCACAAATTCGTGATTCAAGACTAGCGCAATCGGGCAACCGGCGCCCCGTCCGATGGTCCCTGGTCCATCACAACTGGATGGACAGGGCTGAGGTTTCGCGGCGGATCGGGTTGGTGATGCTGTCGGAGTCGACCACCCCTCGCCAGCACCGCAGAAGGTAGGGCAGGCGCAGCTGCTGGTAGCCGGCCGCCTGGTCGTGGATCGCGGTGGCCTCGTCGAGCAGGTGTTGGCGGTGTCGATCGTCAAGGGCGGCGACGGCTGGCACGCCCGACACCATCGCCACAAGGCCTTGCTGGCTGATCGGTTGCCAGTACCGGAAGTTTCGGCTTTCAGTCTGCGTGAAGTGTTTGGTGTTTTCGACGCCAGCCAGCGCCTCGTCGACGGAGGGGGACGTCATGGCCGTCGAGTCGACGGTGCGCACCAGGGCGGCCAGCCGCTGCACCCAGGGGACGGTGTCGTCCCGTCCGAGGTGGCTGATCAGCAGGCGTCCCCCCGGCTTGAGGACGCGCGCGAACTCGGGAAGCGCGGTGTCTGGTTTGATGTCGGGGAACACCTGGTGGACGAACACCGCGTCGAAACGTCCGTAATCGAATGGCAGAGCGTCGGCATGCGCGACGGCCGCGCCGATGCTCATCGAGTCGACGGCGCTTCGCAGCTTGGTCATGTCACGGTCGACGGTGACAACGTGGTACCCCAGGCGGACGAGCCCGCGCGGCAGGGCCAACGAGTCGGCCAGCACAAGCATCGATTGCCCGCAGCCCGCCAGCAGCCACGATTGAGCCGCCGGCAGAAATGAGAAGGCCATGCGGCAACTTTAGCCGATGGGCCACCGATTGGTGTGGAAGCCCGGGAGCTTCAGCAAGGTGTGTGCAGTGCGGTTCACGGTCCCAGTGAATCGGCGGGGATGACGATGACCCCGTCGTCTCGCTGTTGGGCGATTCCGCCAACGCCTACAAGCACAATCATCGCTACCGGGGCCGGGTCGCCGGACTTGGTCATCTTGTCGCGTAGGCGGAGTAGCGTCGACGCGGCCTGATCGACTTGCTGGTAACCCAGCTTCACTTCCACGCCCACCCAGGCGCCGTTCGGCAAAGTGAGAATCGCATCCACCTCCAGGCCGGAGTCATCACGGTAGTGCCAGACGGTGGCACGAAGTTGCTGGGCGTACACCAGAAGGTCGCGCGTCATCAGCGCCTCGAACAAGAAGCCAAGGGTCTTTGGCTCTCGCTTCAACGAATCAGCGCTGGACTGCATCCCCGCCACAGCCAACGACGGATCGACAAGCATCCATTTGGGCGCCTGACGCAGTTTGACCGGAGAGCGTAATGCTGGGTTCCAGGCAGGAATCCGCTCAACGACGTACAGGCGTTCCAGCAGCCCCAGGTACGCGCCCAAGGTCTTGATGTCCAGGTCTGGCCCGGCAGCCTGGGCGATATCTCGCTGCATGGCTGCCAGGCTGACGGTTGTCGAGGTGTTACGAGCCAGCGAGCGCAGTAACGCCATCACTTTGGCCGGATCGCGACGCACCCCGTCAACTTGGGACACATCCACTCGCGCCACCCCATCAAGGTATGACGCCGCCAGGTCCATCGCGACGTCCAGCGGACGCCCCAGGCTGGCCGGCCATCCACCACAAACAACAACCGAAACCAACTCGTCCAACGTCAGCCGCGAGGCACGCGGGGCAACCGGCTCGCCGTTCAGCAATGCAGACAGCGAGACCGCACCGGTCGACTCGCCAGACTCAAACAGCGTCATGGGACGCATCCGCAGGCGCACAATCCGGCCCGTCCCGCTGTGAGCGACAGCCCCTTCGCTCGGTGTCGATGATCCTGTTAGAAGGAACCGCCCAACCGACGGGTTGGCGTCCACCTCGAAGCGAACCGCATCCCAAATACCTGGCACCTCTTGCCACTCATCGATGGCATGGGGGTACTCACCGTACAGAGCAGCTGAGAGATCAAGCTCGGCAAGCGTCCTGTTGGCGAAGCCCCCTGCGGGATCTGAGACGAAGTACACGGAGTTGGCGTGGTTGAGCGAGGTCCACGTCTTGCCGCACCACTTCGGGCCCTCAATGCTAATCGCTCCAACCGCGCCCAGAAAACGGTCAACCACAGGGTCGATCACACGGTCGCGGTACCCGTCAGGACGCATGGACATGCATCCCAGCATACCCCCATTCCCAGATTTGCGATACACTGATTACCTGATATGGGACGTATTCATTCCCTGGTTTGCGACCCGACTCCGAACGCTCCTCGCCGCCGGCGCCTTCAAACACTTACTCCTCGAAAACCCCCACCGCAGGGTGACGTCCACCGGATTCTTGAGTACGTTTAGGGTACTGCTGCCACTCATCGGATCGGTACCCAGAAGCTTGACGACCCGGTCTTTGATGCGCGGCGCGGCGGCAGCATACTCGCCCAGCACGCCGTCCACGGGGGACGGCACCCCGCCCGACGCGCCCTGCTTGACCAGCTTCGCCAGTTGCTCGGGCTGAGTGTCATACAACCAGCCGTACAGATCGGGCAGATACAGCGCCGACGCCTTGTCATAGTCCAGGTCAAACGGGGGCTCGTCCCTGTACCACCAGTCGTGGGCGTCGAGCCAGCCACAGATTTCCGACTCAAACGGCTTCTCATGCTGAATCGCCATAGGCCTCCTCCTCACCGCGAGCGATTAACTCTGAGTCAATCGTTGCTTCCAGTTCGAGGAACCGGTCGAAATCTGACCGGTAGATCACATCTTGGATGAGGCGATACTTCTCGAACTCACTCGCCGCATGCGCGTTGGCCGCTTCAGCGCTCACTTGACCAGCGTTCTGCAGCACGTCCCGGCTGGTGGCGCGCAGCAGGATGTCGAGTCGCTGCTCCCAATCAGCCATGGTCATGGGAATCTGGCGGTGCGCCATCGACTCCGCCACATCGATATAGACCGCGACAAGGCGCTCCAGCTCAATCAGCTCTTCCTCTGTCAGGTAGTTTTTGGCGACGTCGACGTCGAACCGTTGAACCTTCCCATCAGGCGCGTCAGACCAACTTGTCAGGCCCATGTGAGCCCACTTCCGGAACTGCACTGCCTTCTCAGAGTTGACCTTGTAGCCAACCGTGATGATCGCCGCCAGGTTGTAGTGCTGGGTTCGGTACCGCTTGCCATCAGCGGCAGTTGTTAAGAAATCCTTAACAACTGACCCGGCGGACAGTTCGTTGTCCGCGAAGACCTTCTTGAGGTGCATCGAGATATTGGGGACGCTCACGTCATACAGCGCAGCCATCATTTTCTGCGTCAACCAAACGTTCTCGTCGGCATAGACCACCTCGACGCCCGACTGGCCGCTGGCCACCATGAACGTCAGGTACTCGACCGCTGATGAACGCACGATGTCCGGAACTGGACGTTTACTGCCTGGTGCTTTTTTCTTAGTTGCCATGGTGCCCCCTCTGATCGGCGACGAGACCAGTCTGGCAGTCGCCACTGACATTTCTGGGCCGCCCAGTTCGGACGGCAATCTGCCCCGTGACCGCCGCCGTGATAAGCGCGGCCCAACGCTCGCGGGAAAGCTCAATGTCGAGGCGGGCGTCGGCGACGGTGGCGTCAATTGTCTGGTGTGCGTTGGACACTTGCGCCACCATCAAACATTGTTCATCCTGGGGTGGGAGTGCGATGATGGTCGATCTTGGCGTTTCGGCTGTCAAGTGAGCGTAGTTGGAGAAAATGTCGGCCACATCGGGCGAGAAGGCGTTGATGTACGCCATCAGATTAGCGGCCAAGTTATCCGGGTCGCCCAGCAGCTTGCCCAAATCAAACGGAGACGTGTTCCAGAACGACAGGGCGTGGCCCGCCTTGGCTTTAAGCAGACCACGGTTGACGGGAAGCCCCGCTTCGTCGGCCTGGGCAGCGGCGGCCAACACCTTGCTCTTTGTCGGGGCCAGCACGCAGTCAAGACGCCGCAGAACAGTGAACGGCAAAATGATGTCGCCGTACTGGTGCGCCTTGAAACTGCCGCGCAGCAGATCAGCCACGGACCAGATGAAACTGGCGTAGTTCAGAGCCACGGGCACATCCTCTCGTATGGTGGCGGATCGGGCATCGGCTCGACTCGCCCTTCAATTATCCCGTGCACCTCTGACAGGCTGCGCTCGCCAGGGCGGGATGTTGGTTGGTTGACGTCACGGGACCCATCCCGCCGGATGCGTCACCACCCCCAAATTCCGGGGCTTCAGGAGGTTGTGTGGGTGATATGTCGTCGTCCTGGTTGGCCTCGAAGTCCGTCGCCGGTGATAACTCCGCAAACCTCGGCTGATCTGCCTGTCCGGAGCGACGGTTGCCGGACTTACCTACACGAAAACTGGGTCGAACCCGTGCTAAGTCCTACAACCGTGCCAGGGGTGAGGCCGTTGGCGGGGAGGTTTTGCGGGGTTATCTCCGCCAGGGGCGTCGCCGGGGTGGTCGGAGTGCGCTAACGCGCCGAAAACTGTCGGGACAAGCGATCTCGGGGCACAATGCGGAGGGTTAACTTATCCTGACGTCCGGAACCCCGAAACCGGCCAACGCGACCACCCCCGTTCCCGGCAGCCAGCCGCAACTTGGACGGCAAAACCAGCCAATCTGGTGACCACCCGCCCAACGCCACCACCAAATTCCGACGACAAGGACGTGAAGCGTCCGCGTCAGCACAAAAAAGGGGTGACCGACCGCCCCGGTTGTGGCGCTGCACCTGCTTGGGAGACCACCCCGTCAGTCGCTTCGCGACTGCCACCCCTCCCCAGAGGGGAATTTTCCGTGGCTCCGGCGCTGCACCCCTCGCGGGACCACCCCGTCAGTCGCTTCGCGACTGCCACCCCTCCCCAGAGGGGATTTGGGGAATGCGTTATCCACAGGAT
>Ga0123354_10011823_pt1 | contig 13512 bp, 6 predicted proteins | sample TergutLab28metaG_2_FD_97872 | JGI IMG/M metagenome (GOLD analysis project Ga0123354, IMG submission 97872) | Labiotermes labralis P4 segment gut microbial communities from Petit-Saut dam, French Guiana - Lab288 P4 | ecosystem: Host-associated > Arthropoda: Insects > Digestive system > Gut ... | reverse complement strand
GTTGTACATAATTTAAAAATACTGCTTTTAACCATCCACCATTATTTTATATATCATATTCGTCAAGGCTAGTAACATTCAATATGACCAATCTAGAATTTTAAACTATATATTAGTATTAATAGCAGTGTATTTTACTCATTGCAGTTAATCAATACCAGAAGATGTAATTACAGCTGTACGAGCTCCTGATGATGGGTGTCAACACCCGAAACATGTACAGCTGCCTACAGAAATGTAATAGACTGAATAAGTCGCATCTTGTTGGACAATTATTAAATTCAGTTCCCTCCAAAATGTCGATGTCTACCTAATTAATGTGACAGAAGTATATCTTCGTAGGAGCTGAAGTCGGCCGAGAAATACTGACGTCGCTGTGAAGATGGTGGCAGTATTTTCCTCAGAAACACTTGTGTATACCTACGGCCATATCCCATTTCAAAGAAAATTACCCCCCTTGTTAGTTGCGTGACGTTCGTGTTACACTGGAACACCTGGACTGTAGGAAATCTAATTTTTAAATCATTGGAGCCTGAGTAATATCTTACCTTTCGCATCAGCACAGACAACTTGCAGTATTGAACTTCGAGAACCACTTACTTAGATTCCTTATTCTTTTCAACATCGCCCCGTGCTGAAATGACTTGCAATGGTCGAATTATCCATGGACGTCACAGTTGTAGACTTTTCGATAACTAGAATGTGACCCATGCTGTACGTCACGTTTCCTGTCGCGGGACGAGCACGTTGTAATTACGAGTGTCTGCACTACACAGTTTCGCTCTTCGACGTGCAACTTTGCGATAAAATGAAACCAAATGAACTTTTAGCGCTAAAATCGGTACATGTCTGTTAATTTAAGACGTGGTTGGTTACGCCTAGAGTGTGATATTGCCATATTGAAAAAAACAAACACACAGAAAATTTTAACTTTACGTAAAAATGAGTTTTGTGATAAAAGGCAATAATGCACTGGGAAGAACTGAAACAAGTTTTCTTCTGGAACATAGAAGAAGAAAATGGATAAATGTAGGTGTTGAATGTCTGGAATGCACTAGTATAAATTTCTGTGCATTTAATGGACTTAAAAAAAATGTCTACTGTTTTGATGTTTTGCTGACTGTACATCTCAGTATAATCTTAGTAATTAACCAACTTAATGCACAAATTCTTGTTTTATAATAAGTTTATTATATGCCTCTACATGTTTCGAGCACTGTTGTGCTCATCTTCAGGAGGTCAAAATTGTATTATACAGCATCTGGTATCATCACACTTGTAGGTGGCCGTCCGGTGCACAGGTCCTCTCTCAACCTGTGCACCGGACGGCCACCTACAGGTGTGATGATACCAGATGCTGTAGAATACAATTTTGACCTCCTGATGACGAGCACAAAAGTGCTCGAAACATGTAGAGGCATATAATAAACTTATTATAAAACAAGAATTTGTGCATTAAGCTCATTTATTACTAAGAATGCCTATTGTAAAATTTAATAACATGCCGTTGTGATTAATTGATAAAATAAATATTATTTGCCGTCCTCACAACTGTACTGACATTTAAAGTTAAAATTGTCGCATTAGGTGTATGTTTCGACTGAGGTGGTCTTCCTCAGGCCATCCAGTTATTACAAAAATGTAAAAGGGTTTTTGTTACATTAGCTTTAATCGTGTTATTGAGATCTCAGTTACTTAGGTCGAATTAATTAAAGTAAACTAAAATAAAATTACAATGTATTCTACAATTCGTTACAATATTTATTTCCGCCCTAATATGCTCTTTTGTCTTTGTTTTTAGACTGTATGATGGAAGATGTGGCTTCTGTTACAATTCTTTTTGTTGCTAGATGGAATGTGCTGCACTGCTATGTTCTTTCCACAGAATGGAGTGTTGATGGCGTGTTGTAACTGACGTTTGTGTACAAGGCATTGTATTACACGTGTAAATTGAGAATGTTTTCTTACTCCTGACCAGCCACTTTCAACGTCGTGACATCACTATGCCTTTCGATTCTTATACAGTTTATTCCGTACTCAAACTATGATCATTTGCAGAATCTGGAATCAATTCAGCACTTCCTAATGACAATATTTTCGGGAGTACTGAGTCACTAGGCAGTACTGTTACATTATTGATTAACCTGACGAATAATTTTACCCTAATATGAATATTATGTGGTTTGATGTATGCCGAACTACGAACGAAGTGTAGGTATCACAAACAAAAATACGAGAAAATGACACTATTTGTATGCCACAATTTATTTGTCCTGTCTTATTGCATTCAATGAAGTACCGGCATTCTTTCTTATAAACTCCGTTCTGTAAGTATATTGTATCGGTCCAAAATCGAATGTTTCCTAAACTTGAGTTGGTGTTTGAGATTCCGTGTATGAAACTTACTGAAACAGAGTCAAATTTTTGCACCTTCTTTCGAAATTACTTCGCGTTGTTGACAGATCTTTATGTACGGTACCCAACCATGAAAATAAGGGTTTGGATTATATCGAGTTTTACGGTACGGTAGAAGGAAAGCGTCATATTGGGCTTTAGTTGCATGAAACCTGCTCTTAAATGATGTATCAAACATATATTTCTTTCTGAAATCACGAATTTGGCTAATTTGGAGAAAGCTGCTTCAGGTTCGTGCGTTCCGACAAGTGCGTTGACATTTTTATTCCTTTTATTCATCGTGTTCATTAATTCTTTAAGTCGCAATAACGTAGTACTGTAACAAACCGCCATTACTTTATACCTACATACGAGTATAACCTGCGTTTAGGCGCTCAGTTACAGTAATTACAGCGGATATTTATTTTTTGCACTTTAGTGATTAGACACTACCTGGACCTGCTTCAGCCTGAATATGTTACACTATTTTTATTTTCCAACCAATTTTATGGGCAATGAAACCCTCTGTTTGTAATGTAAGTTGCTGTTTGGAAAATGGTATGTAGTCAAACACAACTGTGTCACATGAGGTGTATTTAATGTCTATATAATGAACAACTACATGTTTCGGCCTGTACTGGCCATCTTCAGGTTGTCTTAGGGGAACTTAGCCTAAGATCTTACTATAAGCATGCGCGCGCACGTGGTGTAGAAATCTCTACATACGGACCTTTTTAGCAAAAACAAAACCAAAACAGGAATCAAATAAAAACAACACAAAACAAAAACAGATACAGAAAAATAAAGCTACACCACGTGCGCGCTCATGCTTATAGTAAGATCTAAAGTTAAGTTTCTCTAAGACAGCCTGAAGATGGCCAGTACAGGCCGAAACATGTAGTTGTTAATTATATAGTCATTAAATACACCTCATGTGACACAGTTGTGTTTGACTACATACAATTTTCCCAGTTTCACACACACAACGGGGATGACACACTTCCTAGTAAGTTGCTGTGTCGAGGCTTGCAGATGCTGAATATGTCAGCAGACTCTTATGGCTGCATCTGGTACACACAAACTTTATAAATAAATACAAATAATTTGACGCTGACGCTAACCCTTATGATGCAGATGAATGTGGGGTGTTTTGAGCGTTCTTTCATTATTAAAAAGTATCCACGTTTTGTTGCCTTCACTTAAGTTAGCTTTAACCCATCCACAGCTGAAAGTAATATCCTTCACAAAATTCGTGTTCCAATCTCAAGGCAACTGCGGGCAGTTCAGGTAACAAACACTGCAAAGGTAAACGGGTGAGGTAACTTGTTATTCATGGAGTCCAATTGCCTGCAATGGTAACCTGGCTCTGTTTGTGAACCGGATCCAATTTACCACAGTCGGAACCCGGGCTAAAATTATTTTTTCAAGGCGGCTAAACTTTCTGTCACTCTCACGGTAAATTTAACGTTAAAATACAGTCGAAACTGTCCGTTGGGACACAACTGTAGTGTAGCAGTACTGCACTGCAGTTAGGTCAGCCTGAGATTAAGTTGAACACTGTTACTCCTAGAAGTCAGCTGTGAAAACCCTCTAATTCGAGGTGAAGTGTTAAAATAAATTTTGTCAGAATGGGTGTGTAATTTTTACCCAGGACGCTAAACTGTGTACCTTCCGTTCATTGCAAAGATTCAGTCACAGTTCAAGGGTTTGTGAAAAGTTTCATAACTTGTTACGTTTTCTCGTCGAAGAGGTGTTAGCGCTTCGCCCAACCCCCAGGCTGGACGACCACCCTTTTCAGCTTTCCGAATTTGCTTATTGAATATATTCGCAGCTACTTTCCGTATCTGGAGGTCTTCACTATCTACAACCAGACAACAGGTTTTGTCCTAGTGACAGGCACAGTGCTGTCGGTGCTGTTTTTTACACGCCTTGCGCGAAACTCTGTCTGGTCAAGAATGAACTTCTGTAAAGTTGTAAAAGCTGTAGCATCAAAGAATTATGCAAACATTTGGACCTCTAGGCATTTTTAGAGCCATTGTAAGTCTCTAAAAACTGTAACAATGAGTTAAAGCTACATCGTCCATCTCTGTCATAATGACCTGCTATTCAGAGTGTGCTGCAATATATCACCTTGTTTATAACGTTCCGATGTTTTATGACTTTCTGTTTTAAATTTCAGATTCTATCACAAGACTTGCCGCAAGGCGATGCTTCATTTATAAAGCTAGACACATTAAGCATGCGGTAATGGTTTTATGAAAATAATATTGCAGAGTAAGTTTCTGTTTGCCTGTCTGTATGCAACAGGAGTCAAGAAGCACGTAGGTAAGGTGAGGGACAATAATGAGGGTAGCCCAACACAGCGATATTCGGAATGTGATTTTGTAACGAAACGGTGGTCGCCACAATGCAGAGAAAAGAATATTGTGGGATTCATAAAAGGACCTTTCAATGTAAACGAAGAAGAAGAAGGAGGAGAAGGAAAAGGAGAAGAAGAAGAAGAAGGAGGAGGAGGAGGAGAAGGAGCAGAAGAAGGAGAAAAGGAGAAGAAGAAGTAGAAAAAGGAGAAGGAGGAGGAGAAGGAGGAGGAGAGAATGGAGGAGAAGGATGAGAAGAAGAAGAAGAAGAAGGGGAGGAGGAGGAGGAGAAGAAGAAGAAGAAGAAGAAGCTCAGAGAGCAGCGATAGAAATGTAAGGCTGAAACGTTTGTACAAAGTAGATCTACGTCATGGTACGGGCATAATATTTAAGAATAAATAAATAAATAAAAAACGCAACACCAGCAATTAATGTGCCAACTACAGGTAGATATGGCTAATTCCATAGCTGTTCGTAGTTTTCATTTGTCGAGCTAATCTCCGTAGGGTTCCGAATGAAGACAAATCATACTTTTGCGCACGTTTAAGGAAGACGTCCGTTCCTGGTTCCTCTCTGCACCTTCCTTCTTCTCTGCTTCTTCCAGTTTGTCTCTATCCTTAGCTAAATGAATGCTTAATTAGGCGGCGGCCTGTTTCACTCTGTATATTCCAGTCAATACGCCTCTTACAGTATATATAATGTATTTCAGTTGTGCTTGAATATTAACCTTCCATTTATGTCTGTATCTCCCTAATTGTCTTTTTCTTCCCTTCAGCTATTTCTACCGACATTCCTTATGCATTTCTCACACACCTGACGGGGTGCATTGCAAGAACTTGAACTGTTTCAGTTTAAACTGAAAATATTTGCGCTCATTTCGTCCACCCCGCTTTTAGAAGTTTTTGCTTCCGAAAAATGCTAATCCCTTTGTCTTCAAAAATATAAACATCAGGTAACCCTTTAAAGCCTACTGTTTAGTGTATTTACAGCCAGGTTTAAAACTATGTGTTCTGCTTTTTTCGCAAAGGGTGTATTTATTTGTTCTTTGTGATTCTTGCAATGAACATTATTTTCCTAGGCAACCGTCACCGACTGGTTTGTCTAAAGGTTACAGACTGTTCTCTCTGATGTTCAGCAGGAATCTTTATCTGTAATGTGGGTCCATCAATCCACCGGCGGTACATGATCATCGTCGATATAATACTGCTCTTACCAGAAGGACAAACAGGCGAACCCTAGGGGCCGTCAAAGCGCAGTGCTCCTGCGGAAGTCGGGGAACATCAGATAGAAAAGTACTTTCGGTTTTTCAATCTTTAAAGGCTTTATAACATGCACTAAATCCCAGTTCCAGTAACCTTTTCCATGTTCTCTCAGTAAATACCTCATTTTGTAAAGGCTCTGCTGCCGGACGTTAGCATGAAAGTGTATTCTACCATCGCTACAGATGAGACTGTACTGCCACATGTGGTAAAGCCAAGTGTCGGGGCCTCAAGCTTCTGTTCTGAAATATAGAATTATTAAGCCAGTCTAGAGGAAGTGATAAAGATAACACACCGGCGGGTTCTTAATAGGATTCTGATGAAAGTAATTAAAACTCACGCACTATGCTTTCGGTTTCCATACCGTGCAGATTGGAAACGCTTTGAGACAACAGACTGGCACACAGATCTGAAGTTCGTTGTCGTGGAATATTTGGACTTTTGGTTTGTAGATAATCTGGAGTTTTGTTGGCACAGTAAACGGTAAGAATAAATAAGAGTTTGTTCCGTAGGGACGTGAGGACTTGGAAGGCCTAGGATAGATGGAAAAATTGTATTAGTATTTACTGTTTAAAGGTCAACCGTACATATATGTAATAAGTTCTGTAACTCTAAAAATGCAGCATTTTCTCTACACAGTGTGTTTACCTGTTTTATTCGATTGACAGAACAAACAACGATAACTTATCAAGTTACCGTCGACTGATTTGTTTTTGCAGTAGAGAAGGTCAAGTGATTTCTTATTCTGTTTTCACTGTTCATACTAACCTCTTCTTTCCATGTCCCCGTCCTTTATGGTGCTTTATTTATTTCTCTTTTTGAATTATATATATAATTCACTGCAAATAACACACGCACACACACACGCGCACACACACACACACACACACACACACACACACATATATATATATATATATATATATATATATATATATATGCTACTTGTAGTGCTGAGAACGAATTTAAGGAGATTCGAGCAGAACTCACAAAACATACTTCTCCATTGCATAAATTTCAACTTCTACAAACCCGCTAGTGTTGTATTTGTTGTTTTGTTCTATTGTTGTAAATAAGTTACTACAAACCTACGGATTCTGCATACCTTACGTTCGTCGGATATAACCTGCACGTTTCTTTACGCCACCGTGACTGTAACTGTTGCCTTACAGACAGTGTTTCATAAAGTGCCCGTCTGCACACACCTCACTGATCTTGCAGCGTGTCACATTCATTCATTCATTCATTAGTTTCTTCTGTCAGGCGGAAACCGCAAGAATAGGTTTCCACGCCAACCATTTTGTTATCTTTTTTTTTTTCTGTGGCGCTGCGACCCAGCGCGGGCCATGGCCCCCTCATTCTTGAGGTTTCTTGATCACACACAACGGCGCATGGCAGTCGGTAGGACTCCTCTGGAGGAGCGATCAGCTCGTCGCAGAGACCTCTACCTGACAAAACACAACACTCACAACAGACAAACATCCATGCCGCCGGTGGGATTCGAACCCACGATCTCAGCAGGCGAGCGGCCGCATACCTACGCCTCAGACCGCGCGGCCACTGCGACCGGCATTTTGTTATCCACATTTTACAAAACTGGCATAAACACGTATTTCTATATCTCTTTCAATTCTTAACGACCCTGAGGAAGTGACGCTAGTGATGCTCCCAACGCAGAATTTCTTGCGTCTGCCATGTTGTTATTACTGATTGTGGAAAGGTACGTTCCTTCTTGGTGTAATTAAGTGTTACATCGTGAGGGTATATGGGGCATTTGGGTTATAGCGCCACGCATTCTTGACGTTGGCGCTAGACATGTGTGACTGGGCTGCGACATTCCCCGGCCGCTTTATTACCGGGGAAAGATACATGGCACTAAATGGGGCCCACGGCAGATCTGAACGCTTTTAATTAAAGAATATATCCCTACCAGGAATCCAACCACGATCTCTGCGTCGATCAGATCGTGGATACCGACTGAAACATCTCGGATCTCCATTGTTGATTGCACAAGTAGTGCAATAAATAGAATGGAATGAATAAAATATGTGCCCGCAAGCAACAAATTCAGTTCAGTGAATTTGTTATAGGTATTTTAATCTATGTACCGTGCAACTTGTACGGTTTATTATCCAGGTATTTTAATTAGCTGCTTGTTTCTGCTTGAAGAATTATCTCCAGGCTAACACTGTATACTTGGATAATATGTATATGTATACTATATGTGTGTGTGTGTGTGTGTACCTGTATGGCACCCGTTTTGTCCATATGTCCATTTCATACGGTCTGCTTTTCTGTCAGTGTTTTTAGGCAGTGGATTTGAAAAACTCCCCTTCATAACACCTGTGTGTATGGTACTCCCGAATGGTACTGATTGGCTGATTTTGAAGCTTCAGTTTGGCTGAATCCAAGGCTAGTCAAGTATGTTACTATTAATATCGTTCATTTTTTTATGTTTTGCTGACCGTGCATTTCAGTATATTTGTCTTAGTAATTAATCAAATTGGTGCACAACATTTTGTTTTACAGTAATTTTATTTCATGCCTCTACATGTTCTCTCAGCAAATACATGTCTCTACATGTTTCGAGCACTCGAAACATGTAGAGGCATGAAATAAACTTACTGTAAAACAAAACTTTGCGCATCAAGTTGGTTAATTACTAAGATAAATAATAGAATTAAGTTTATATTGTGATTGATCTGTACATGCAAAAAGTCTTATAACGTTTTAGTGACAGTTACAGTTAACTGGTCCACAGTTTAGATGGTAGGTGGTAATGGTCATTACTGAAATTTGGGAGGATAGACAGTGTCTAAAATTTCGTCCGTAATTAGGAGAGTTATGTGTTTTTACAGGTTTTGTCCTTTCGTTTGCTTTTAGTATTCTTGGGGAAATGGGAAGGTAATATTGCTGCTTTAAATCAAAAGGAACCCTAAAATTTGAGCAGCATTTACTGTTCTCTGTTTTGGCACATATGTCAGTCCCTAACAAAGTTACTGCTATTGCATTTGTATGTAAGCTTTAATTAAAGATATTTGCATAGAGGACGCTCAAAGCGTCTCCATACGTTATTTCCCGTTGACAAAAAATTTATATTGTCATGTATAAAATGAAATAGACCGTAGATTCTAATTATGCATTTTCACTCAAATGGCCCTCGTTTCTGCATTTATTTCCTTCTCTATCCTCTGTTGTATTTTTTACTAAAATGGGTTGCCTGTGACTTCTATCATAGCAAAATTCAACAGCAGGTGGTGTTGTGTTGAGCGTTTTCGTTGAGGCATTGACGGTGGAACGAAGATGAAACATTAATACTGTGGACTCCAAACTCTCTCGCACAGTAAAAATGTTCTTTTATTTATCTTATATAGACAAAGTATTTGTAATGAAGAAAGGTCTTCATAAAAATCAAGATGTTCTGCGGAGAAATTGTGAAGGTTTCGCTTTCCCTTCAATACTGGAACATGTTATAGAGCAGCTCGGTTGTTATAAATTGCTATTTCTATGTAGTGTCCATTTAATTCAACAATTGTAGTGAGAAAAATAGTTTTCCTGCCTGAAAGCTGTGGGACGTGTTCAATAAATTCCCATGTCCGTCACTTTTCGGATTATTATTGACGTACTGACATTGTATATACATTTTCTTGACGCTCTGCTGGTCTCGTCTTTCTACAGCCTGTCTTATTGCTGTTCAGTGGTGTAGTGGCAGTACTGTTAAACTGAATACTGGGTATAGACCTTGTGCGGTGACCATGTTCTTGTATAAGTTTTGCTTTATAAAAAAAAATAAATAGCGGGCCACGTTGCAGGGAAGTAGCTGTACCAGTATTATGACCTGTACCGGAGATTGCGGTTACAGTTTTTAGTACTCCTGATGATGGGTGTTGTGACACCCGAAACATGTAGAGTGACTTTGCAGTAAATAAATATCTGCATACTGGAGCATCTGGTTGAATTTTTATTAACATTAAATTACAGGAATTCGTTACAGCTGATTTTTTTAGCAAGTCATGTTTGGCCGTTTGTTCATTTTTGGTTGTGTAAATTCGAACATTGAACATATAAAGTAAGAGAATAATCATGAAACACTTGATATTAAACTTTGTTTGTTGTGACCAATGAATCATTGAAGACAGAATATCGGTTCTTGAAATGTATGTGTTGCCTGTATGTGAGAGCCGGTCTTAAAATAGGAGTATTTATAGAACTCTCAAGATTGCTTGCTTCTATAAAGTCGTAAAGGTCTCTATCACAGGTCGTCTATTTAGGGTAAGACTTTATTTGTTCTGCGACAAAGATATCAAGTTTCCTAGGCGTCGTTCTCTCTAAGGCAGTAACACCAACCGTTATTTGGGGTGGGAAAAGCGGGCGTTCAGTTCCTTGCGCCTATTCTTTTGCGGTTTTATTTTCCATTTCCAGCCCCTTTCTTTTTTTCTGTTAGAAAAAATTTTTCCTGATTCAGAGATTGCCTTGCAGAATTACTCAGGCCCACATCTCAATTTCCTTCTTTTAGCATTTTCCAACAACGCTAATGAATGTTATAACTGAGTGAAACATTTCTTGAATACTGCAACGTCAGCTGTATTCTGTTACCATGTTTCTAAGTGCTTACATAAATTAGATTTATATGCAGAGGCAGTCATGTAGAAGGGGTTAGTGAACAGCTCTCTGGGGCTCAGATGATGACAGGGTACAACGACCCTAGTCAGGAAATGTCCGTAAATTATCAAGTTAAAAAATAAACGCAGAGTGAAATGTTTCTCCTGCTGGCGCGCTTTCATTACGTCTAGATTGTCGAGTCTTGGATTCAAACTTTTGGTGACTTCAAGCGAGACTAAGATATTCCAGAATTTTAAATATGGTTTAAATTTTTAGACTTGTCAGTACGTTGTGTTCGTGTCTCACGGACAGGAATCACGTTCGATTGTACTGCTGTTACTACAGCACGCAGGACACTGACAGTGTGCGTGCTCGCAGTGACAGTAAGGCCTAGAAGCCGTATTTTAATAGAACTCTGCCATAGAAACATAAAACGAGAACCACTTGTAAGTGTAGTCTAACCGCAGTGGAGGTCTTCTTTGGGGGTCTTTTATTTTTCGCTCCCGAGATGTTGGGTAAGACATCGCGCTAAAAGGCGCGCAGAAGTACATGGTTATTCTCAGTACTGAATTTTCCAGAGGATAAATAAGTTACCCATGTTCTCTAAGTAGTGATATATATCGTGCTCCATAAAGTTAATTCCGAAACATTTCTCCGTGGCCGGCATTACAGTGCGTACCGCACGTGTGAGACCACACGCTGCGCTCTTCGGTTTGTTTGTTGAAGTTCTTTATATGGTATTGTATCGCACATGTCCGATAGATTGCGTGACGTTTTGTGATTTCGTTCTGCTCCTGTCTTCAGGTGACTGCTGGCACTATGCTGAAAAATTTATTGTTAATTTGCAATTTACGACTAATGACGACGGCTGATACTGAATCGAGTACCATTTGACTGTGAGGCTATTATGCTAGTCGTTGTCATGTGTTACCTATTCAGCGTTTATTTCAGTGAATCCCCTCACCTAGTGTCGGCAGTTAAAAAGGATGGAGTTTTACCTCCACTCCCATTCATGCACCTTGTTTTTTGGTTTCTATAAAGGTTCAAAAGAGGAAAATTTGTTCCCGTGCTTAATCGTCATGGGGCACGCGGTGCCGCAATTGGTTGAGGCATTGCGCTACAAGCCGGAAGGTCGCGGTTTCGATTCCCGATGGTGTCATTGGAATTTTTCATTGACATAATCCTTCCGGCCGCACTATGGCCCTGGGGTCGACTCAGCCTCTAACAGAAATGAGTACCAGGAGTATTTCCTTGGGGTAAAGGTGGCCGGTGCATAGGGCTGACAACCTTACCACCTTCGTGTGCCGAATGTCTTGAAATCTGGGATCCTCAAACTCCTGGAACCCTCATGGCCTGTCCAGGCCTGTAATGGGATGACTTTATCTTTTTTTTTTTGCCTTACTTAATCGTCATGTCATTAAGGCGTATGAGGGATTGGAAATGTAACTTGATCCATTTCTAACCTCTGGTGAGCAGCAGTTCTGTTCACGAACCAGCCGATATACACTCGACAAAAGACACCAGTAGCCATCGAGTAGGAGGCTGTTTGACCCTACAGCCGATCTAGAAATTTGGCGAGATTAAACCTGTCTTACGTTTGCCAGGAATCTAACCGCTACTCCGACTGACCTGTATCTGCTCTTGACATTGACGACGTGTAACTTCAAGGGCGCCTGTGACTTGCTATCTCCTTGTTCAGTTTCCTTCTTTCCTGTAACGGCGTGAAGCCTTTATAAACTCCGAATATGTCAGCGTTTGCTTGACATATTTCCAATTCAGAATGATTTTGAAAAGAGGATGTAGTACATTGCCAGTCATTTCCACTTTGCTTCACAGTATGCTCTCCGGACGTCGAAGAAGCCAGCTGTCGTTTACATAACGTGGAAAGCGTCAGCTTTTTATGCCTATGTTACTGGACGAAAATATAAATACCATAAATATCTGTCATATCATTGCGCGAATTTGAACCCATGACCCCTACACCCACACCCAAACTCGATCCTGTATAGGGTTGTTGCCCCCAAGAGACGCTGTGTGTTAGAACCGTGATAAGACAGACGTTCGTCTAGCAGCTGACTGATGGGTGACGTGTGCTGTCTGTGACCTGGACTGGTGGTCTGGACTGCTGGGCAAGGTCGCATGAGGTAAACAGAACTATGATAAACTAGCTGTACATCCTTCAGTACAGCGCACGGTCGTACTAACTGTTGTGCCACGTACATACTTTCAATATATCGATCGCTTCATTCGCCTGTGGGATGATGAGATATGGTTAGATGCTGTGCCTCCAGGCTTCCGTTGCGTCGGTATTGCGTCACCAACAAATCACCGAAAGTTGCTGTCATATTCGTGGACACAAGAACGCTCATAATGCCGTCGTCTCTCAGTGGCTCATTGCGTGAAAGTGCGAACCTGTTGGACGGGTGTTACCAATAAGCACTAGACCAGCAGTGTCCCACCTTTGTGGACAAAGGCCACAGCTGGTTCGCGGACTGCACTTGGAAAAATCACACTAAGTGGTGTACCTAAACGCCTAAATCATTTTGCAATCTTTACGGTACACCTGTAATTTACAAATGTGGCCGTGGGCTGCAGAACACAACGTGACGGGCCGTGGGTTCGACACCCATGCACCGGACGTTACTGATTGTGTCCAGTACTAATGTCCATCTTGGTAGCGGGTCTGTTTGGCGCAGTCCGATTTTAGGCCGTCCGCGTAATGAAATGCCATATTTGAAATGAGCGTCAGGAAGAGCACGTTTCCCGCTCTCCTTTTGTTATCGCAAGGTCACACAATATACAGTACTGCGGCGAGAGCAAAGCATTCTGTGCCTGTCTATACACCGGCGACACCGAGCATGTTGGCGTAGTCACAAATTGTAACTTTGTACGTATTTGGG
>Ga0123354_10011822_pt1 | contig 13513 bp, 10 predicted proteins | sample TergutLab28metaG_2_FD_97872 | JGI IMG/M metagenome (GOLD analysis project Ga0123354, IMG submission 97872) | Labiotermes labralis P4 segment gut microbial communities from Petit-Saut dam, French Guiana - Lab288 P4 | ecosystem: Host-associated > Arthropoda: Insects > Digestive system > Gut ... | reverse complement strand
TTTTTTTTTTTTTTTTTTAAAAAAAAAATTGTAAAAAATTAGAAGTAGTGTTAGAATAATTTTTTGTTTTTTTTGTGTTTGTTGTGTTTTTTTGGGGGGGGGGGGGGGGGGGGGGGTGTACTGTATCCAATCTCGAAATGAGGCGGAAAGTCTACTGTGAATTTCCAAATTTTTGTCCCTCCCCTAGCCAGACTGTGATCCAGACTTGCAGCTAACCTGTTGGTACCCTGTTCAGGTCTTTGTCTTGATCTTCAGTTTTGTCTTATTGTCAAGGACTGCCTCTGTCCAAAATGTTGATTTCTTGTTTTTTACTCTTCCCAGGCAGGAAGACATGAAGATGGTCAAAAAAAGTAGTGGCGCAAAAACGGTATATGAAAGTGAGACAAACGGAACTCTGTTATAAATTCCTACCTAAAGTGTCAAATTTTGTAATTTTTTAAATGAAAACCCACCATAAAATATCCTTCAGGCATGATCTGAAGTACGTTATAGGAATGTGTGTAAGAATGTTAACAACTAATGTGTGTGTCATAGGTAAGTGGTGTCACATCACACTGTCTGTGGGGAAAACAGCAGGGAGGAAGCCTCTGAGCAGTGTTAAAGATTGTACAGGGCGTTGAATGAGAAGACTTGAACCTTCAGTGACTGCAGTGAGAATGCCAAATCTCACACATCAATATTTCCCACACATTTTTTGTGGACATCATAAAATAGCAATGCATTACCAAAACTTAACAAAAGCTACAGTTGCAAGGACATGAAGTAGGGTAGTTGTTGTAGTCTGTGCAAAATGACAAAATTTAAGTGTTTTGTACTCATGTGTACTGTGATCATATACATATGTGCAGGCATATGCACTCAAGTGTGTGTGTGCATATGTGCACGTGTGTCACCAAAATTTAATTTTAGACAGTGCAGGCAGGAAGCGTTTGCTGTTTGCACTGCCATTCAGATTCTGTGGCGCATTTTTTCGTGAATGAATTACTGGGATGGAATCATTACTTCAGTACAACATCACAAGTAATATCATTGATGTGGTAACAGTATTGCTTGTTACGTTTATGTTACAATTTCGCATAGGTGGTGCAGATCCACAAAGTGATGACGCACAAGAGAAGTCTCTAAGCACAATTTGGAGCCTTGACCTATTCAGTTACTCTTGGTCCAGTGTGCCTGCAATGCTGAACTCCAAGAAAGTTTTGCAGCTGTCACCATCTATGGAGAAGAGTCCCTCGCGAAAAAGTAATAGTAACACAGTAGCCCAGGAATTACCTGAATTATATGGAACTCCCAGGTTCACCACTGAATTCACAAGTGTCCACCATTTGTCCCTAACCTGAGCCAGAACAATCCAATCCACACCGACACCCCCCAACCTATTTCTTGAAGAACGGTTTTAATATTTTCCTCCCATCTACAAATGGGTCTTCCAAGTGGTGTTGTTCCCTTGGGTTGCTCCACCAAAATCCTGTAACCACCTCTCCTCTCTCCCATACTTGCCACATGCCCCACCCATCTCATTCTTCTATATTTGATCACCTGAAAATAATATTTGGTGAGCAGTGCAAATCATGAAGCTCCTCATTATGCATTCTCCCCATATCTTCTGTTAACCTTGTCCCTCTTAGGTCCAGATATCTTCCTCGGGACACTATCACCACACACCCTCAACCTATGCTCGTCCCACACAGTGCGAGTGAAGTTTCACACCCATACAAAGCAACAAGCAGGTCTTTAGTCTTGAATACTATTCTGACACTTTTCTAGACAGACTAATGAAAATTTTGGTAATCTCCTCATAGTGATAGCAAATTAAGGACTCTAAAAGTGAGTTATTCCTGCTCCATTATTGTGCTTTTGTAATGTATGTTAGATTTACCTATGTATTTGTATTAGATAGAAACTTTGAAATTTTAATACTAGAATTCAGGAAGAGAACAATCAGTCACAACCGCTGAAGTCAGCAATACCAACCAGCCTGAACCCGGCAGTGACTTGATCAGATCATTATACTTTTCAGAATGCATGACTTGTCAGCTCTACTCTATAAAGCTTAGCGCAATCCGGTAAATGCCCTCACTCACTACAAATTAGTTATCGGCCATCACGTATCTACAGTTGAAGAAATAAGTGATTGAATACAGATATTACAAAGATCGTTGTAACGACACTACGATGCTGTACCGTCTACTGTTTATTCAAGGTAAGGCATATTGACTGGTATTCTAAATTCACTTTATTTCGAGTTGAGCAGTTTGGTAATTACATTGGATATTATTCCAGATTTACACGTTTTGATTTATAGAGTCAGAAAGAGCAAGTTAATTATTTAAATAGCACTTTGACAGAGCTTGATTGATTAAGTTCTGTGTTTATTATTTTGTTAATTATTGTTACATGATATTTAGTTTTACAGAATAGAATATATATTTTATTTTTATCTAAATTGAGATTGAATTAGACGATTGTTTATAAATCCTTGAGTCCTTCTTGAAATCAGATTTGCCAAATCTATTTGGCAGGTTGCAGTGAAATTCTACCATATAGTTCCAATGTCTTTCCCCGAGGAAACCTGATGGAGGTCAAGCCATCATTTAGGTAGGAAGGCACCACACTTTCATTTCCATACACCTCATTTTGTACTAAGAACATACAATATGACTAAAGTTTTCTGGTAATGCAGGGTTCTGTCATCAGTGGAATGTTTTGACCCCATAACAGAAATTTGGGTGGCAACAGCGCCTTTAGAAGTGGGCCACAAGGATGTAGCTGCTACCTAGTTTCAAGATCTCATTTGGGAGGCAGGTGGCATGACAGCAGCCCAGAGCAACTCACAGTGCAGGAATGTGGACTGCTATGATGCAGAGCGTAATGTGTAAGCCTTGTTATAGATGTTTGTGCATGCATTGGAGTGGCGTATAGTAAAATGGCGGTGCTAAAAATGAGCCTTCAATTTCAGCTGGATGGCAAATTTCAGGCTTTGATTTCCACACTCTTTTGGCCATTTGTTCATTACGAATGATACTTTGTGTTTGACTGGTGGGGCTGGCTGCCTAAACCAATGAGAAACAATTATCAAGAGTGTGAGAGACATCGACGTTTGGGGTAATGAAATCAGTCAGTGGTGTCTTCAGAATAAGATGGGTTTTCCCTGTTATGTATATTCCATTGCTTATTTAGGTAAGTGAATAACTTCAGTATGCAATAGAAAACAGATAAAATTAGTATCAGCAGCAGTGAGTACCCTTAAACTACCTTAATAACAGCTTTGTTTATTTATTGCTGTCTACTCTTGTTAGAAGCAGATGTACCCTGTTTTCATTCTCAGGTTGCTCTGTAAGTGTGAAAATGTTGAACAATTAAAACGTACAAGACATCGAACAGTCTGTATATTCGTTTCATCATAGAAGTCTTAATAAAACAAATTGAAGATTGTGACTGTGATTAATTAGAACAACTGTTATTATTTACTATACCTGATTTTAATTGGCAAAATACAGTTTACTGCCATGGGTCTTTTGGTTACAAATGTTTTGAGTGAGGGAGGTAAAATGAAGAGAGTATGTGAATTTGAAGGCTCTCACAGCAGTGCTGCTGAGGAACCAGTTCTTTGGGGATGTGATCCTGTGTTGTTGGCAGAGTGGTTCTTGGCATTTCAGAGGATTGCAACTGTGCCTTCAGATCGCTGGGAACTACTCGCCAAAGAACACAGTGTCAGTGTAGAGAGGAAAACCAACTAGATGCTACTGAATGCTTTATTGCACTTATAATCTGCTCAACATGTTTTGGGCACTTATATGCCCATCATCAGGAGCTCGAGACTATACTTGTGTTATTGCCACATGTGGTGTGTAATGCCTTGGTTGCTGGTGGTCAGCTGTTAGGAGCAGAGCAGCTTCTGCCCTGCACCTGACCACCGACCACCACCGACCAAGGCATTACACACCACATGCGGCAATAACATAAGTATAGTCTCGAGCTCCTGATGATGGGCATATAAGTGCCTGAAACATGTTGAGCAGATTATAAGTGCAATAAAGCATTCAGTAGCATCTAATTGGTTTTCCTCTCTAAGCTTATACTATGATGCACGGACAAACATACATCAAAAACACAGTGTCAGTTTCCAGAAGACATGAAACCTCCATTCAAATTAAGTGTATTTTGCATTTCTATAGTAGAACCAACCAGATGCATCAATGTCTCAAATTTATTTTACTGGAGTAACATTCTGCATGTTTTGGACGGTCTTTCCGTCCATCATCAGGAGTTGAAGACTGTACATACAGCAACAGGCATATGTCAAACTGATACTGCCAACTGCTAGTTAGCAGTCGGCAGTATCTCTATGACAAATGCCTGTTGCTGTATGTACAGTCTTGAACTCCTGATGATGGACAGAAAGACCATCTGAAACATGTAGAGTGTTACACCAAATAAAATAAATTTCAGACATTGATGCATCTAGTGGGTTTTACTATAGAAACATATTACGATGCACGGCCCTGTGAACGTCAAATTTGTATTTTGCATGTTGTCATTGAAAACACTGCACATTTATATGCGTGGTGTATTATTTTTGTGTTGTTAGAGAATGCGAGAAAGAGATATGTGCCTCAAAAACAGGACACAGACTGTAGAATTCAAATTGTCTAATGTCAAAGTTAACCATGTGGATGAGTATCAGTTGTAAGGGAGTAACTAAGCTGTCAAAATGAACAGGTTGGGTGTTCTGAATTTTAAATTTTGTTCTTCGTTTACACAACTGATGGCAGTTGCATGAGATGCACATGTGACATTGTAAGTAACACTGCATGTGCTGTAATTGAATAAGTCCAGCTACAGAACAGTTCCGTACGATGTCTGGATGGACTGAGCACCAGCCTATGGAAGCTTTACTCTCAATGTGTACTGGTAAGTGAAACAGAGACATTAATTTTTTAATAATGCTGGAGTTTAAATTCCTACTGCTGTTCAGTATGGAGGATTATACATCTTAAATAACTTTAAATGCATTCACAGCTGTAAAATGAACCAAAGCCAGCAACATGTGAATGACTAAGTATCCATACACTGCACCCAAACTGGCATTGATGGTAAACCTGGAAAGAAAAAAATGACATACCGTTGTATGCAGCTGTAGGCACAGTAAATCGTTGGCATGTTACCAGAAGCATGTACTGTGTACAGAACGTGTGGGACTGCAAGGAAGAATGGCAAAGCTGTACCAAAAATATCTGTACTTGGCTGGTAGATAATTATGACAGTTTTCATTTGACTTAAATTCATTGAATTAGGTGTTGATATTTCCAAGGATAAGTCCAGGCACATTGTATTTTTCTTAACCCCAAAACGTGAACCTTAATGGGCTTATATTCGATTTTACTGTTACCAGTAATGAAATTCAAATATCTGGGATTGATACTAACAAATCAAAATGGTATGCATGGTGAAATTAAGAGCACATTAAGTGTGTGGAATGCCTGCAACTGTTCGATGAAGACTTTTTGTCTTCCTGTTTGATATCTATGAATTTTGTGTGTTGTTTTATATGGGTCTGAAACTTTATCTCCCACAATGAAAGAAGAAAATAGGCTGAAGGCATTCTATATATGGGTGCTGAGGAACATTTTTGTGCCCAAGAGGGATGCATGAACAGGATACTGGAGGAAACCACATAGTGAGGAGTTTCATGATTGGAGTCCTCAGTAAACGTTATTCAGGTGATCAGATCAAGGAGAGACAGATGAGTTGGGCCTGTAGTTCATATTGCAGAAAAGAGAAATACTGTCAAGACTTTTTTGTGGGGAAATGTGATGGAATGAAGCCACTTGGAGAATGTAAGCATTCATTGAAAGGTAGCATGAAAATGGATCGCAAAGAAACAGGACAGGATAATGTGGAATGGGTTCATCTATTGCAGGACAGGTACAAGTACAACATGTTCCATGAAATGGATGGTGGGGGGGATTTTTTGACTAGTTGATGAACTGTTAGCTTCTAAAGAAAGATTCTGCTCCTTGCAGTCCCATGGAATGTTACTGAAATAGTTTCAAGTTGCAGTACAGTTTTTCTTTCAAGCTTTATTCCTGTTAATGTACTGTGTCCATTTCTGCTTGTTGCAGGCACTCATTTCTCTACCATAAGTGCTGTGATCTTGCAGTCAGCATACACTCTTCAAAATGTTGAGTGTTTCTGCCATGGAAGGGCACAGAGGGTCACAGGGGTGTGTAACATTCCTACTGCCCTACCAGGTCCAACGTCCATTTCTTGCCCGTCAGCATAATTGACGTAAGTTTGAATGAACACACACATATATATATATGCACAGACATTTGTTTCAAATTGACACATGCCTTTAGGTAAATTTGAGTGTTTGTACACAACATTATTTGTTCATTTCTATAAATATCTGGGACAAAATAAGATGAGCTTATTCGTTGTTTCAGGATCAAATACTTGATCCTCCTTCAGAGTACCCCAACTGCGAACATCAGTCAATATTCTACTGAAATTTCTTTCAAGGTCCATATTCCCAGCAATAAGAGAAGGCTAAAGTTGCTTTGATTCATTCTGAAAATTGAGATTGCGTACATCAGATCACACTATATGTAAACTTACAATATATGCCTGCATCTCATTTCTTTAAGCAGGGTAAGATGGTAATGTTGGTGTAGGATTGCTTGGAAGGAGTTTTGAGCGTGATATGATGAACCACTTTTAAGAATGTTTACAGATATGAATTTTATACCTTACTATAACGTAATTCCACCTATTCCAGGATGAAATCTGGACGTTTCTCACTCTTCCTGTGATTACACCGTTTAGCGTACAAGAAATTGTTTTGCAGTGAAACATTTCAAACTGTGAAATGGACCTCTTCTATAATCTGAAGCTTTAAATCCATGTAATATTTGTGGAGATTTTGACCTTATTTTGTAGTAAAAAATCAGAAATTTTGTAAACATGAATGAAAAAATTTTTGCACCATAAGAACCATAGCACAACCTGGAAACAGGTGAACATCTTGTGTTGTAAAACAACATGCAGAGTGCCCATATTTTATCCTGAATAAATCCCAGAATCAGTCAGCACACTGTGGAGAAGAAAAAATCTATACCGGTGTTTCCCGACCAGGGTTTCACAGTACATATTTAGGTGTTCGGCGAGAAATCGTGAAACGAATACATAAAAGTTTAAAACCCTAAGATGTAGCAAAAAATTTCAGAAATACCTTTCTTTTAAAAAAAAACAAGGAAAAATGCTTCAGTGGTTTTCCCCAAAATGTAAGTTGAAATATATGTACAATACCAAGAGGGGGGGGGGGGGACAGAATTTTACAAATAAATTCCCTTGACTGCAATTCAGCAGCACTTGAATTTCACTCCCTGCTATTTACTTTCTCTAGCCTGTAAACGTCTTGATAGGTAGGGGGTTCCTCAGGATGTCAAAAATTGATTTGAGGGTTCCTACAGGGAAGAAAGGTTGGGAACACTGATCTACATGATTGCTGCATAGAATTCTCCTCTATCAGTATTTGGAAAGCAAACAGCCGTTGAAATGTAAAGGAGAGAAAATAATGACAGCATGTGCCTGACATTTTGTGGTTATTCTGGTAAAATAAGATGCAGATGTGTGCAGTGCATCCATGTGACGTGTTCTCACATGGTGAAATTGTTATCCATTAGCAGCCTCGTTATTTCCTTCAGAATCATTTACAGTCCGGTTTAGACTCTGATCTGTGAGTGGACCACTGCTGCTCTCTAGTAACCAGAAATTTAACTTCTGCTAAGAAAAATATCATTTGCTGTGTTCAGAAAGCAAGGTTGTGAATTGGTAATTATCTTTATTTGAATACTTTTTAAGTTAATTTTTCTTTTAATTTAAGTATTGAAAGAAACAAATGTACTGTTTTCATGGTTCATGTTATTAATGAGAACAGTTTGTAAACAAAAGATGCATTCATTGGGCTTTGATTTGTCTAACAGATGTTAATATTATAACCAGGCCTGACAACACACTAAAGGGATTCTCAATTTTGTTATCAGATGCATCAGTACTTGCACAGTCCAAGGTCATGTCAATCGGTTTGTTTTCAGTATTCGTTTTCAAATTTTAAATTATTCCAACAAAATTTGCCATGTAGTGACACGATACTCAGTTGCGATATATTGTGGATTCATGTATGCAAGCTTCAAGGCTATTTTATTTGGGTATTTTATTTTATTATTGAAAAACCCTACGTTTAACAAATTCTTGTTAGTTAAAAATTGCTGTTTTTTATGAAGTTTGGTCTAATTTGTCAAAAACTGGTAGTAAATAGAAAGTTAGAAGATTTGTGGCAGATATAAGTCATTGTTTGGAATGTTAATAAAAATCCAACCAGATGCAACAGTGTGCAGATATTTATTCACAGCAAAGTCACTCTACATGTTTCGGGTGTCACAGCACCCATCATCAGGAGTACTAAAAACTGTAACCGCAGCCTCCAGTACAGGTCATAATACTGGTACAGCTACCTCCCTCCAATGTGGCCTGATCGGGACTCCTGATGATGGGTGCTGTGACACCCGAAACATGTAGAGTGACTTTGCAGTGAATAAATGTCTGCATACTGTTCCATCTGGTTGAATTTTTATTAACATTGAATTGTGATGCACGGAACCATGAGTTTAAAATTCATTGTTTGGAGTTTGTTTCAAAATCTTAAATATTTGCAAGCCAGAGGATCATTATAGTGTAAATATCAAGAGACAGAAATTTAAGGTTAAAAAAAATGACCTTGTTGATGTCCTTTCACTGTGTTCTTGTTTCGATGTGTGTTGCAGTTTCGGTGTGGCTTGGTTGGAGTGGTATCCGTGTTGCAGGCTTCAGCGTGCAACTACCCCAACCCAGCCACAACGAAACTCCAACACACATCGAAACAAGAACACACGACCAATGTGGCGATTCAATAGAAAAGTCGCAGGCTCCTGATGATGGATGTATTAATGTCCGAAACATGTTGAGCATAGAAGAAGTGAAATAAAATACCAAGTGACATCAAGTTGGTCTCTTATTCTTCAACATATCTTCCCATTTATTCGGGGCTTTCTCGTGACCAGTTTTGACAGCTGACCACGCTGTTGTAATTGAGGCTTCCCGTCTCTATCCTACACAAATTCAATACAATTCGTAATAATGTTCACGCAACGTTCAACATTACTTTAAATTGAGGACCTAATCGTGTGCATGCGCACGGTTCATAAGTTAAACGTACGAACGTTCCACGGAATTCTGCATTAGGTGTATGAAAGTAATGGCTGCCATCTGTGAAGTTGCTGACAGCGCTCGAGCTAATCGTTCCCGCCATCTGTTGTGGAAATAACCAACTGTTTCGAAATGAGGGCCGTGAAATCTGCATTGTAAATAGAATACATACGTCCGTTGCTTTGCACTATTGTCTCCTTTATTTTGCAATGATTTGATTGGTCTATAACAGGATCAGACTTCGTTTTGTGAGATATTTTATGTTGCCTGTATGGTATCTAATACGATCGCTCAAATCCTTTTGCGTCTTGCGTTTGTGGGGAAAATTTAAGGCACGCTGTGTTGTGATATTGCCTATACATATAGGCGAAGTAAATATTGTGCGGTAAAAATCGGATTTCGTAATATTACAAGTTCGACTTCCCTCACTGCTGACTTTATTATATAGACGATTGGGAACATCCTGTTCACGTGGTAAGAGTTTGTAAGCTGGCACGGGAGAAGTAAGAGGGGAAGTGGTGGCACCGTTGGATCAATACGGTCATATGGGGCTAGGTTTTGTATACCCATCCCGGCAGGAGAGGAAGGGGTAGTGGGATACGGTAGCCGAGGGCCAGCTTTGCTGTGCGGATCGAGGCGCGCGTGAATGGTCCGAAAATGGCACCGAACACGGGTTGGGTGATGTCTATATTACAAATTTAGAATTCGTACGTGTGTTTCATAACTAATAGTTAGCATTACGTACGTACAGAACCAACATGAAGTACCAAGTGTGTGTGTGTGTGTGTGTGTGTGTTGACAGTTCATAATGATACAAGTACATTGTAGTGTGTGCATGAGGTACAAGCCGTTCCTTATGGCAGTTATTTGAAATCTGCAGTCGGAAAGCGTTGACCAAACTTGCAGCAATAGTTCAAGATGTCTGTCAAGGTAAGAGATTTAATTCGAAGTTATACCTGTTTCCGGTAAGTTTTAGGGTTAGAATTGTCTTCATTTACCCACTTTGACTCAGTGGTAACTCGCTGCTGAGTGTTGAGAGTGGGGTTTAATTGGAAATTAGTGCGGTCACGCGCACAGGCCAGCAGGAAGTACGGAAACGCAGCCGTGAGGTTTATCCCAAACTGGTCACGCCTCTGTACAGGGAATTCGCTTGGACTTCGTGCCGTACGAACAAGTCAAGTACATCGTCGCGGGATGTTACTGTGTATCTACTGGTAAATAGTTAGGGAGGAGCATCGTGTCTTCTATTTCAGAGTCAAGCGGTCACTCTTTTTCTTGAACTGCTTCACCCCGAAGATGGAAACATGCAGCTTCTCCGCAACTTCGCTAGCTGTATCGTCGTGGATTTGAATCTGTATTAACATCGCCATCAGAACACCGGTTCTCGCCTTCCAAGTAATGGCTGTTTTGCACCCTTGTCTGATGTTTATGTTGCATCGCTGATCCACGCATCTTTGTTGTGGAGACACGAACTACAGTACACTAATCCATTCCTGGAAGAAAAGTGGGACTGAACTGGCGTTATGTTGCTTCACAGTTATGTTATCGCGGTACTGAACATATACCATGATCATGGTCTGAGACCTGTAGGCAATATGTCACTCCGACTCAATGGAATAGAACCCTTCTAGAGAAGCCACTTGGTCCCACAGCTAGAAAAGAAAGTTGCTGGCTTTTGTGATATCCGACCACTCATTACAGTTTGCACAAAATCACCGTACTGCACCGTATCCTGAGCCATATGAATCTAATCCACGCCCTTACTTTCTGTTCACTTAAGATCTATTTTAATATAAGCTTCCCATCTACGTTTAGTTCTTCCAAGATGTCTCTTTCCTTTTAGTTTGCCCACCGCAACTTTTATGCGTTACCACTCCCCCACTCCGCGTCATATATTCCCCAGCCACCTCGCCCTCCTTGATTTCATTTTAATGTTATCCTTCCATCTACGCTTAGGTCTTGTCACTTCCTTACAAGTCCGACTAGAATACTGTTTTTCTCGCCTTCAACGCGTGCTACAGTTCCCACCAATCTCATCATTCCTGATGTATCTCCCTAATAGTATTTAGTGAAGGCGACACATTATGAGCCCCACCCCCGCCCCCAACCCCACCCCCACTCCCACCCCTTCGTATACACTCCAAGTCTCCTATAACTGCCGATCACATATCTCACCCTGCTACAGCGCTGATGCGTTGTGGCTGGGAGGGGCGAATTTCAAACCCCGACCAGTACATTGCGTACCCTGACAGGTTCGTATTTGGTTTCGTCATTTCCTGCAGGCAACGGTCGGTAACGTGCGTTAAATAAGGCGTGTGGTTTTGTGGTTTTCCTCTCATTATTTATTGACGATAACGAAATAATTAAATGCTAAATAGTTTCGAGCTGCTGACAGTGTCGTCAAACAAACAACACTAAATTCTCAGTGTCAGTTGTGCTCCTTAGTATGAGTTTTTACTCCGAATGAAGGAGACCGCGGTAGCACAGTGGTTAATGTGCTGTGCTACAAATCGGAAGGTCGCTGGTTCGATCCCAGATGGTGTCATTGGAATTTTTCATTGACATAATATCCTTCCAATCGCACTGTGCCCCGGGGGTCGACTCAGCCTCTAACAGAAATGAGTACCAGGAGTATTTCCTGGGGGTAAAGAAAAGCGGCCGGTGCGTTTGGCTGACAACCTTACCACCATCCTGTGCCGTTGTCATGAAATCCTCTGGGCCCCTCCGGACCTGTAAAGGGACTGCGTACTCCCAGTGAAACAGATATGTATAATTGTGTTGTTGCGTGCTTAAAGTGGAGAACGCTGAAGGTCTGTACAAGTCCTTATGTTCAGGTGTCAGACAAAAAGGTCCTTTGTTAATCGGCGTAACAAAGAAGCAGCCTCGTTTGACAAGCCAAGGCACAAGCCATATTCAAGCCTGCTCAAATTGTAACACTGTGTTTGCAGCAACAAACGTCGGTATTGCGTTCTGGTTTGTACGTCGCTCATCCCCACCTTCCGACACGCTTGAACGAACGCGTAAAGTTCTAATTCGAATCTTGGGTGACACCGTCCTGCTGGGTTTTTCTCGTTAAGGTGTTAATTATGCGACCGAACACAACCATACAGTTTGTTTTTGGCGCGACAGCCCCCAGTGTGCCAGGGCCTCCTCATTCACGAGGTTTCTAGATCACACACAACGACGCACCACAGTCGGTAGGACTCCTCTGTAAGAGTGATCAGCTCGTCGCAGAGACCTCTACCTGATAACACACAAAACTCACAACAGACAGACATCCATGCCGCTGGTGGGATTCGAACCCAGAGTCTCAGCAGACGAGCGCCCGCAGACTTACGCCTTAGACCGCGCGGCCACTGGGACCGGCAATCTAGTATATTAGTCCTTTATTATACACTGCAACATGTTTCGGCCGTCCAGATCAGCCATCAGCAGATAGGTGCTGGATACACAAAAAGAAATATACAGTATGCAATATAAAATACTAATATGGGGTTGTGTTTGATTTGATAATTAACACTTTATCGATTTTTAATGGGAAGTTCAGTCTGTCCGTCCCCACCCGTCTTTGGTCTCCGAAATATTAAATCTGCGGTTGAAAGTACAGTGCGTTTCTTTTATCGCCGTCATGAGCACCGCAACTGTTACGGGATTCCCCAGAGGATGCAGGATTTCTGTGCGACAGAGCTGGCGTGCTCGGTGCGGCGATAATATGACGAGCCTGTAGTAGTTATTTGTCAGTACTTTTATTCTGACTACGTTGGAAGATGCACAAACCGAAATTACAAATTTTTCAAAACAGACGTTGTCTTTCGGCGAATTCTTACCAAACATTTACAGTTCTAGAGCATATTTTTCGTGTGGCAAATACTTAAGGAAAGCAACTGTCGCGTCATAAGGTAAAGTGTTGTTCCGCACATTTTAGCTTAATTTAAGGCATCAACATGCATATAACTTAGTTGGCATAGAGACCAGACTACGGGCTAAACGACACGGAATTCGAATTCCGACAGGGGCAAGAGATCTTTCTTTTCTCCAGACACGACCAGACCGTCTCTGGGGTCCACGCAATCTCCTATTTAGTGGGTACCAGGGCTTTTTTCCCGGAGGTGCTACTGGCTTAACGCTGTAGGCTACTTCTAACTTCTGTTTTTGACGCCCCCCCCCCCCCCCCCCCCCCCCGGGCCCCTTCCGGGCACCCCCAACGCCCTCCCGGGATCTTGAAAATTAACGGGGAATTTGGTTTTTAAAATCTTAAAAAAAC